>Ga0070734_10000111_pt1 | contig 226637 bp, 197 predicted proteins | sample Coa_R1_8_FD_66444 | JGI IMG/M metagenome (GOLD analysis project Ga0070734, IMG submission 66444) | Surface soil microbial communities from Centralia Pennsylvania, which are recovering from an underground coalmine fire - Coalmine... | ecosystem: Environmental > Terrestrial > Soil >...
CGTTCATGCCGCAGCTCCTCTTTGGTTGAGAGTTCACCCACGCGAGTAGCTTACTCGCGTGGGTTGCTGCGGCGCTTTCCATACAATCAGGCCTGCGCCGGAGCAAAAAACGCTCCGGCTTCGACCTGGGCTGTCATAGCTCGCCCCTTCGGGTCTGTGTGACAACGCAACTCCGAGCCTGCGGCAGCAGGCGGCACAATGTTAGCCCCAGGCGAGGCGTTTTTTGCCGAGCCTGGGGTAATTCGTTAGCGCGCCGAGCCTGCAAAGCTGGCGACAGAGACAACCGTGCCATCCGATGCGCCTGTGCCGCCTGCGCTGCAGGCTCGTACTCGAAACAACCGTGTCCCCAGGCTCGGCAAGAAACGCCTCGCCTGGGGCTAACATTGTGCCGCCTGCTGTCGCAGGCTCGGGGCGGAGATGTCCCAGCCAAGAGATACCTGGGATGGTGCAAACAAAAATTACAAACGAACCTACGGCCTGCCCAAGAATGGCGAATCAGCACTTACAAGCTTCAGATTGATTCTCCTGGTTCTAGCTGATTTTCACAGTGCCCTTGCCGCGCTGCTGCCACGCGAGCACGGAGAACAGCACGATCAGCACCAATGGCACGTACGCCATGTCGCGCAGCACCGTGGATCCGGCGGCGAGTTGTGCGGCCGCTTGGTCGGCGCCTCGGGGGGCGGAGGCGAGCGCATCGTCGTAGATGCGGCCGACGACGGGCGCAGCCAAGGCCGGGGCAAGATTTCCGATTCCACCCATCAGCGCGAGTCCCACGGCGCCGGTGCGAGGGATGCGTTCATTGACGAATCCCAACATGGTGGGCCAGAAGTAGCAAATGCCCATTGCGAAAAAGAACGCGGGAACAAAGGCCATGTTTCCTTGCACGCGGCCCAGCCACTCCAGTCCCACGACAGCCCAGAACGCGGAAAAGATCAGCATTCCCACCGGCGATAGACGATGCACCACAGGACCCGCGAAGAGGCGTCCTACCATCATCAGTCCCGTGACCCAAATCAACACCAGGATCGGATCGGAGACGCCGGACTTTTCAAGCAGGAAGGTAATGAACTGATTTGTGTCGAGCTCGGTGATCGCCGTCAGGCACATGCACATCATCATGAACAGAAAGAGCGGGCGCAGACATTCGCGATACATTTCGGCGTTGGAAACGCCGGACTCCGCGCGTTCGGTCCGTGGAAATTCCTGGCCCAAGAACATCGCACCGTAGATCACTGCGGGAATCAGCATCGTGGCCATCTTCAGTTGCCAGCCGAGATGCAAGAGATCGAAACCATAAACGACCAGGCCGCCGATGACCAGTCCGCCGGGAAACCAAGCGTGAAAATGATTCAGTTTTGTGGTCTTGTTGTCGGGATAGAGCGCCGTGATCATGGGATTCGCCGCGGCTTCCACCAGTCCATTGGCAAGCCCTACCAAGAACGTCGAGAGAAAGAGCGACCAGAAGCCGGTAGAGAGAATCGTCAGCACGATTCCGGCGGCATGGCCGAAAAATGCGGCGAGCAGAATGATCCGCATGCCGAGCACGTCGCAAAGTGGTCCCGCGACTACCATCGACAGCGTGAATCCCCAGAAGGCCATGCCGCTGACCCATCCGAGTTCAGTGCCGCTGAGGTGAAAATCGGAGCCGAGTTGGCTCATGATGCCGCCGCGAATCGAAAACGCCATCGCGGTAGTGACAAGCGCGATGCAACTCGCGCGGAAAAGACGTCCTGCGTGAACTGTCCCCATGGGAGGGGATTGTATCGCTAATCGAGGCTCTTGTGCATGCGGCTGACGCTCAGGCTCATCACCGCCGCGCCGTAGATGAATAGCGCGAGCATCTGCGGCCAGAGCACGGCGACGCCCGCACCCTTCAGAAATAACCCGCGCACAATGTCCATGAAATAGCGCAAGGGATCGAGAAGCGTCAGGACGCGGATCGGCGCGGGCATGTTGCGGATGGGAAACATGAAGCCGCTCAACAGGAACGCCGGTGAGGTGAAGAGGAACGACGACATCATCGCTTGCTGCTGCGTTTTCGAGACTGTCGAGAGGAACAAGCCTGCGCCGAGTGTCGTGAAGAGGAACAGGACCGAGCAAAGCAGAAGCAACAGGAGATTTCCGCGCAGCGGTACGCGGAAAATCAGCCGTGCGGCCGCGATTACCAGCACCATGTCGAAGATGCCCACCAAGGCGAATGGCAGGGTCTTGCCTAGGATCAATTCCACAGGACGAATCGGCGTGACCATGAGCTGTTCCATGGTGCCGATTTCTTTCTCTCGGACCATCGCCTGCGCGGTCAGCGAGAAAGTTACGATCATGATGATGTTCACGACAACGCCGGGAATGAAATAATTCCGCGACTTCAGTTCGGGATTGAACCAGACACGCGGCTGCGAGACGAGATTCGGCTGCGGCGCACCTGCCGCGGCCGCCGTTGTCGAGGGAGCGCCGTTCGGCGCCGGGCCGTTTTGATAAAGTCCCATCTTCGCGAACATCTTGGCATTGCGCTGCGACGCCGCGGCCTCTTGCGAAAATTGCGAGATGACGACGCCGGCGTATCCGGAAACCAGCGACCCCGTGTTCGAGTTCGTACCATCGACCAAAATTTGCACCGGCGCCGGTTCGCCGCGCAGGATCGATCGCTCGAAGTTCGGCAGAATGCGAATCACCGCGACCACTTTGCTGTGGTCGAGCAAATCCTGCACCTGCGTTTCGCTGCCCGGCGCGGCGACAATGTCGAAGCGCGGCGATCCCGCGAAGCGCGACACCAACTCGCGGCTCGCCGGCGAGCGGTCTTGATCCATGATGGCGATCTTGGAGTTCTCGATGTCGAGATTCACCGTGTAGCCGAAGATCAACAGTTGCAAGAGCGGCGGAATCAGCACCGTGCCGCGCATGCGTGGGTCGCGGAACAGCTCGATGAACTCTTTGCGAATAATGCAGCGGATTCGTTCCCACATATCAGGCCACCTTTTGGCGCATCGATTGCGAAGTGCGGATGAAAACAAAGACGCCATAAGCGGTCAGGAAGAGAATCTCCTGCCACAGGATTCGCACGCCGACGCCTTTCAGGAAAATTCCTTTGACGATCGTCAGGAAATAGCGCGCCGGCACCAAGTACGTGATGATCTGGATGGGGATCGGCATCGTCTCGATGGAGTAGATGAATCCGGAAAGCTGCATCGCCGGAAGAAACGACGTGAGCGCGCCCAACTGAAACGCCACGGCTTGGCTGCGCGCCTTGGAGGAAATAAAAATTCCCCAGAGCAGCGCGCCAAACAAGAAGAGGCAGGAAGTGACCGCGAGCAAAATGAAACTGCCGCGCATCGGCACGTCGAAAAGAAACAACGCCGCGATCACCGCCACGATCATGTCGACACCGCCGACCACGAAGTACGCCAGCATCTTGCCCATGGCGATCTCGCCGGGACGCACGGGCGTGGAAAGCAGTTGCTCCATCGTGGCCATTTCCCATTCGCGCGCGATGGTCAGCGAAGTGAGAAACGTGGCGATGATCATCAACACCACCGCGACCAATCCCGGCACCACATAGTTCTTCGACTCCAGCGACGAGTTGTACCAAACGCGCAGTTGCGCGTCGACGGGCGAGCCGGAGTAGGCGCTGGCCGGTTGGTTCGCTCCGCGCGCGCGAAGTTGCAGCGCGTAGTTGGAGAGAATCGTGTTGGCGTAGCCGAGCGCAATCGACGCGGTGTTGGAGTCGCTACCATCGACGAGAAGTTGCACCGGCGTCTCCAGACCCGTGGGGAGTTTGCGCGAGAAATCGCGGGGAATCGAAATGACCATCAACGCCTTGGTTTGGTCGATGGCGCGCTCCACTTCGCGATCGTTGTTCACATATCCAACGATGTTGAAGTAACGCGATCCGCGGAATTGCTGGATCAAATCGCGCGACGCGGCGCTGTTGTCGGAATCGCGGATCATCGTGGGGATCTGGTCCACATCGAGTGAAAGCGCAAAGCCGAACAGCGTGAGATAGAGCATGGGAAGCGCGAGGGCCGCGGCGAGGCTGCGCACGTCACGCACGATGTGGCGCAGCTCTTTGACGAAGATCGCGCGCGTGCGGCGATAGGTCATGCGGGCTTCCTTTCCTCTGCTTCAATCAACGCGACGAAGACGTCTTCGAGCGACGGCTGAATCGCTTCCAGGCGGCGGATCTGTACTTGGCGTTCGTCGAGCGCCTTGCGGATCGCCTCGATCGCCAGCTCGGCTTCGCTCACCGTGACGTGCAGGCCCGCGCCGAAGACCGCGAGGTCGAGGATGCCCGGCAGTTTCTCGAGCGCGCGCATTGTTTCGAGCGGATCGCTGGTGTCGAGTTGCAGCAAGTGGCAGACTTGCGACATCTCGTCCTTCAATTGCTTCGGCGGTCCCAGCGCGATCACTTTGCCCGCGTACATCAGCGCCACGCGATGGCAATACTCCGCTTCGTCCATATAGTGCGTGGTCACAAAGACCGTTTGTCCCGCTTCCGAGAGTTGATAGATCAAATCCCAAAACGCGCGGCGCGCAATCGGGTCGACGCCCGAGGTCGGCTCATCGAGAAAGACCACGGGCGGCTCGTGCAGGATCGCGCAACCGAGCGCGAGGCGCTGTTTCCATCCGCCGGACAATTCTCGCGTCAGCGAACCGCGGCGGTCTTTCAGGCTGGCCATCGTCAACGCGTAGTCCTTGCGCGCCTCGCGCTTGTCTTTCGCGACGCCGTAGATGCCGCTGAAGAAATCGATGTTCTCCTCGACGGTGAGTCCTTCGTAGAGCGAGAATTTCTGCGACATGTAGCCGATCGACTGGCGAATTTCCTCGGGCTTCGTCGCGACGTCGAGGCCGTTGACGCTGGCGCGTCCCAAGGTTGGTTTCAGCAATCCGCAAAGGATGCGGATGGTTGTCGATTTGCCCGCGCCATTTGGTCCCAGGAAGCCGAAGATTTCGCCTTTCGCGACAGTGATCGAAACGTTGTCGACGGCCACAAAATCGCCGAACGTCTTGGTGAGATTCTCGATCTCGACGGCGTGCGTTCCGTTCTGGGGATGGTCGTTCATGACGCGATGGGCGCGGCGTTGGGATTTTGCAGCTCCGCTTGGTTGACTAGAAAAATGAACGCGTCTTCCAGAGACACTTCGCTATGACGCACGGCATAGTGCGGAACCATGGCCTTCAGGTTGGCCGGCGTGTCGCAGTGGATCAGCTTGCCGCGATGCAACAGACCGACGCGATTGCAACGCTCGGCTTCGTCGAGATACGCCGTGGCGACGAATACGGTGACGCCGTCCTTAATGAGCTGGTAGAGAATGGCCCAGAAATCGCGGCGCGACAGCGGGTCCACACCGTTGGTCGGCTCGTCGAGGAAGAGAATCTGCGGGTGATGGAGCAGCGTGCACATGAGCGCGAGCTTTTGCTTCATGCCGCCGGAAAGTTTGCCCGCTTGGCGGTTGCGGAATTGCTGCATGCGCGTCATCGGCAGCAGTTCGCCCTTCAAGCGATCGCGCTCCGCGCCGACGATTCCGAACAGGTCGGCGTAGAAATCCATGTTTTCTTCTACGGTCAGGTCTTGGTACAAACCAAATCGCTGCGCCATGTACCCGATGCGATCGCGCACTTGGTCGGTTTGATTTGACGCGTTGAAACCGGCGACGCGAACTTCACCCTCGGTGGGATCGAGCAGGCCGCAGAACAAGCGCAGCGTGGTGGTCTTGCCCGCACCGTCGGGTCCGACAAGACCGAAGATCTCGCCCTTAGGGACCTCGAGATTGAACTTGTCGAGCGCGACGAGGTCGCCGAACTTCCTGGTGACATTCCGCGCTTGGATAATTGGATCCATGCTTTGCTTTTCTTTGCGCTCGCTGTGTCTTTGTGGTTAATGATCTTTGTTACTCAGCATGATTTCCGCATCCACGGGCATATTTAGTTTCAAGTCGCGATGCGGATTCGCCACTTCGACCTTGATGCGATACACGAGTTTTACGCGTTCTTCGGTGGTTTGAATCTGCTTAGGCGTGAATTCGGCTTCGGAGGAAATAAAAGTTACGCGGCCGTCGAAGACCTTCCCACGCGTGCTTTGCGAACTATCGGATGTGACTTTGACTTTATCGCCTATGTGGATGCGGCCGAGATCGTCTTCCGGGATGTAGCCGCGCACCCACGGATGATCGACGTCACCGAGCGTCACGACGGTCGCGCCGGGCGCGAGCACCTCGCCGACGTCGGCGGATTTCACGAGAACCACGCCATCGATGGGAGATGCGATCGTCGTGTCGTCGAGTTGAGCGACCGCCACTTGCAATTGCGCTTGTTGGCGCGCGATTTCCGCGTTGCGCGTGCGCACGTCGTCTTCGCGGCGGCGCAACTCCAGTTCGTTGGCTTGCGCCATTTTCAATCCGGCTTCGGCGCGGCGAACTTGCGCTTCGGCCGCGGCGATCGCTTCAGGACGTGGCCCAATCACCACCAGCGCCTCGCGTTCCTTCGCGGACTTGAGCGCGGCGTCCGCCGTCTCGTGATTGCGGCGGAATTGATCGTACTGCTGGCGGGAAATGTCGTCGTTCTTGAAGAGCGTTTGAGCGCGTTCCCAATCGCTGCGGGCGCGATCGGCTTCCGAAGTGGCGCTGGAAACGGCGGCCGCCGCGTCTTGAATTTCCTGCGGGCGCGAGCCGTTCTTCAGTTGTAGAAATTGCTGCTGAAAGTTTTGCAAGTCGGCGCGACGCTGCTCGATGTCGGCGGCCATCGTCTGCCGCTCCCAGGCGACGGCGCTTTCGGCGGCGGTCAATTGATTCTGCGCCGAGACCAGCGCGGCGTCTTCGCGATCCTTCGAGCGGCCGGCCTGCTCGTGGTCGAGGCGCGCGATCACCATGCCTTTTTTCACATTGTCGCCCTCATCGACGGTGCGCTCGATGAGTTTGCCCGATACCTTGAACGCCATGTTCACTTCCGTCAGCTCGATGTTGCCGCTGATCAGGATGCGATTGGGGTCCGGGCGATTCATCTGCCGATAGAGGACGTATCCACCGATCGCCAGCGCGGCCAAAACCAGAATGATGGGAACGCGATTCTTCTTCATAGGGTCTCCACTACTGAACAAATTGCCGGATGGTTCCGGTGGCTTGCGCCAAATCAACGCGCGCCAAATTGTAAGCGTAAAGCGCGGCGATGCGATTGTCGCGCGCGCGCGTCAGGCGCGTTTGCGCGTCGGTGACTTCAATGCCGGTGGACACGCCGGCGGAGTTGCGGCGGCGCGCCTGCGCGAGCTCGCTTTCGGCCAGTCCCAGCGCTTGCTCGGCGACTTTTACTTGCTCCGCCGCGGAGTCGATGGTGTCGAGCGCCAAATGAATGTCGAGATCGATTTGCCGCAGCAAGTCTTCCGTTTGCGCGGAAGCTTGGCGAAGTTGCGACTGCGTTTCCACGCGCCGCTCGTCGCGGCGTCCGCCGTCGAAGATGGGCACTTTCACCTGGACGCCGTAGGTTCGCGTGGGCAGCGCGTGCTCGATGCTCGAGCCGTTCGCCCCGTAGTCGGCGAACCCAGCGACGCTCGGCAGCCGTTCGAAAGCGACGGAACTGTTGGTGAGACGCGCCGTTTCCTCGCGGTGCTGAAGCGCTTTGTAGTCGGCGCGATGGTCGAGCGCGGCCTTGTGGGCTTCGTCGAACGATTGCGCGGCGTCTTCGTGGTAGCCGAGCACTCCGTCGAGCTCCACGGGGACCTCGACCGGCACGTTCATGGCGCGGAGAAGCTGCCAGTACTGGCGATGGCGGTCGTTGCGGGCGATGAGTTGCTGTTGCGTTTGATTGAGAAGCTGCACGCGCGCGCGAGTCACTTCGATTCCCGTGCCCATGCCGGCATCTTTTTCGTCCTGGGCTTCTTTCAAAAGCGTTTCGGCCAGCGCGACGTCGGCGTCGGCGGCGGCGAGCGCGGCGTCGGAGCGTTGCGCGGCGAGATACGCGCGCGCGACTTGCGCCGATACGTCATTGGTTGCTTGATCGCTGTCGGCTTCGGCGGCGCGCACCGTCGCCTTCGACGCTTGGTAGCGGCGGATGTCGGAGAGAGAAAAGATGCTCAACTGCGCCGTGGCGCGCGCATCGAAAACGTTGAAGGGACCAACCAGGGACGGGAAGGCGAAGGGAAGCCCCGCGGGAAAATGGATGCTCGAAAATCCCTGCGCCGCGAGATTGATGTCCATGTTGCGCTGCTGCACGGAACTTTCGATGTCGGGCAAAAACGCCGCAAAGGATTGCGCCGAACGCGAGCGCGCTTGGCGCAGCGCTTCTCTCGCGAAGAAGACGCGCACGGATCCGTCCTTTGACGTGGCGATCTCGACGGCTTGCTTCATCGTGAGCCGCATCAGTTGCCGCTGCGGTGCGGTTTGCGCGAAAGCGGAGACCGCGATCGCGATGCAGAACGTAAGAAGGGCGTGTTTTTTCATGGTTTCACCTTCAAGATTTTCTGCGAACTAGGACGACGGTGCGCCGACTCCGGCGCCACGCGGAATCCGGCGCACAAAAATGCAATGAGACGCGGAAGCAATCCCTCGTCGATGAGCAACGGTCCCGCGCCCGGCGTGATTTCCATTTGCTGACCCCAGCGCAAGGTATGCGCCATCGCTCCGATCATGAAGTGCGTGCGCCAGGCGAGATCTCCGGGCGGTAGCTTCGGCAGCGACTCCTGCAATGCGTCGTGGAAGACCTTGACGATCGGCCCGAAGCGGCGGCGCATGATCTGATGCGGCAAGTCGCCTTCGGCGTGCAATCGTCCCATGAGACGCGTGAAGCGCTGCCCGATCTTGGGGTACGTGCGCAGCATGTGGAACGCCGGCGCCAGGAACGCTTCCATGATTTTTTCAAGCGTCACGGGACGGCCGCGGGCTTCGCGGCGAAAGCGGTCCAACATTTCCAGGCGCATGCGATTCACTTCGCTGGCCCGGCGGTCGATGACCTGATCGAGGAGCACGTCTTTGGAATGGTAATGATAGTGCACGGCGGCGAGATTGACGCCGGCGGCCTTGGTGATGGTGCGCAAGGACGTAGAGGCGTAGCCGCGGTCGGCGAAGAGCCGTTCGGCGGCGTCGAGAATGCGTTTTTTGGTTCCGGCCCCCATACGTCGATCCAGAACGATTCAAACGAGTGATTCAAACGACTGTTTGAATCCTAGCGTGGCCCCGCGAACTTGTCAATCGGGGATTTCACACGTTCTGTGTCGGCGAGCGGGAATTGAAAGTGATCAGCCTGCTCGGCGTAATTCCTCGCGGATCACGCGCCGCAACGTAGACTCCAGGGGCTCGCGCGATGCGGCAACGTGGCGCTTAAGGACATCGTTGATGTTCGTTTGGTAATTGCCGCCGCCGGCACGCTCGACCTGTCGAACGAACCAATCGATCACATCTTTATCGAGCCGGATTGTGATTCGCTCTTTTCCGGGCGGCGACGCGACCACGGCGCCGCGCCGAGCCTTTGAAAAGTCGTATTCCTTTTTCATCGTTTTTCGTAGTCCTTTCTTTCGCGCTTGGTTGCCGTCCGCGCGGAAATGAGCCGAATCGAGCTTCCTCGCCACGTGTAGACGACCACGAGGACACGGCCGAGATCATCCAAGCCAAGCGACACCCAGCGGCGTTCTTCACCGGCGGATTCGTCCTCGAAGGTCAACGCATTATCATCCTCGAGTGCGATGCAAGCATTCGGAAAATGAATTCCGTGTTTGGCTACGTTCGCGTCGGCTTTCTCCGGATCCCACTCGTAGGCCACATTTCAATCGTATGTACAAACGTATGCATTGTCAATGCCAAGGAGCTCGATCGATGGTAAGCTAGCGTCCACAATGCCCAGTAAGAAAACTCCGTTTGACATCGTGCGGCCGCTCGCGATGCAGCTTTCCGGCACCACTGAATCAAAGGCGTGGGGATCGCCGGCATTCAAAGTCGACGGCCAGTGGTACGTGGTGGTTCCCACGCACAAGACCGCCGAGCGAGGGTCGCTTGCGTTCCGCGTCGATTTCGCACAGCGGGCCGAGTTGTTAGAGTCCGCGCCGGACGCTTACTACGTGAAAGAGCACTATCAGAATTACCCGTGCGTGTTGGTGCGCATGGATCGCGTGAGTCCCGACGCACTCAAGGGACTTTTGAAGATGGCTTGGCTGTCCGCCAAGAAAAAACGCAAGTAGTTCATTCGGGTTGAGCTTGGCCTAGGCAATTGAACGCCGAGAAAACCCATAGTAGTAGATGCCAGTAAGCGGCCCATGAGTGGCACCGAGTGTCGTCTCGCGCCCACACGCTAGAGTTGCTGGATCTCGTCGGGTGATTTCGCGTAGTTCGATGGAGGGCAGGACGTGTTACCGAAGCGCGGACATGTCGGCCGTAACCCTTGCTACTCGGCACGTAGATCGCCGATGCCGTTCATGATCGCGCCGATGCCAGTGGCAACGGACGCAATGGCCCCCCAAGTTCGCGTCTCGGGAGAAACCGGCAAATGCAGAGCCCCGACTGCCAGTGCGGCGTTGGCGATGGAGAGCGCGCAGCCCTGGCCAATTTGCCCGAGTCCCTTGAACCAACGGCGAGATTTCTTCGGGAGCGGCCCAACAACCTCTCCCGTGAACGACCTCTTAAACATCTCCTCAACCACCTTGAAGTCGTTCGCAGCCTCGGCCAACCTCTTCTCTATGTTTCGGAGTTCCTGCCGGACAGGAACTTCGCGTTGGTGGTGGCGTTCATGCTCGCAACGAGCCTTTGCCGTGTAGACCAATCCCTGGATTTCCGAGTCAGGACTCATACTGCCCATCTCGCGAAGTAAGTCCTTATCGACTTCAGGTAGATGCTCTGCCTGCAGACCGGCGAGAATCTCGTCAGCGTGAGCTTCGTATTCATCCATGAAGCCTCCGGATTCGAGCATGTCTGTGTTGAAGCTCAGTCCGTTGCGCGTCTCGCCGACCGCCTGCAGCAGGCGATGCGGTTGAAATGTTGAATATATATTCTCGTCTGTGTCGCCTTCGATGTAGCGACAGAGGCGAACCGACCGCTCAACGCGACTCAATTCATGGGAGAACTGGTCCTCAAAGTGATGGGAGTACCGCTCCCTGAGAAAGGCGAGCCTCGGGCGGACGTAGCGCTCAAAAATGTACTTAAGGAATTCCCGATATTCGTTGTCGTTCATCGTCGCTGCTCCCAGTTGTTTCTAACCCAACCCGTAATAGTTCATGACGGCCTTGACCAAGAGTTCTCCGGCCACCGCGAGGCCGCCTTCGGCTGCTTTGCGCATCATTCGCGTGATCCACGCGGATACCTTCGGTCCAAACTGGCCATCCGAGAGTGTCGGTTCCGATTGAACGGCACTGCGCAAATCGGCACGGTCATTCTCTTCAATTCCGTTTGCCTTCAGGAACGCTTGAAGTGATGCGATGTCCTGCTTGCCAACGTTCAGCGTGAACGCAGAAGTGGACGCGCTTCCGACAAACTGGGTTGGGCCGTGAATCGTAGTGTTGAAGATCTGGGTCACCTTGGATGCGTCGATGGCCCCCTTCTTGACACTCCCGTCTTCTGCGTCGAGTAGTGTGGGCTGTTCCTTGCCCAATGCCAGCGCAAAATCAAGGATGCGGTTGCGCACCGTGTTCAAGAGTTCCACAAGGTGGGCCGGTCCATATTCGGCCCATGCCTGCATGCAAACGTATTGAGGGAGAATCCGCTTGTTCACTATCAACTGAAGGTTCGGCGGGGATAGCTGAAGGTTGTGTCCTTTCACCTCCGCTAGTGCTGCTTCAAGGGTGGTCACGCTTTCCCTGCATTCGTAGTTCTCAACCCACTCACGCGTCTTCTCAGGCAGACAAACCGGTGGAACTATCACGTAGTTCACCTGAGAGCCGAACGGTCCTGCGAAGTGTCCTCGGATTTGAAGAGACCATTTACGATAGTCGGGCACGTCGACTTCTGGAGGATATCCGTTCGACTCCCAGACGAGCCAGTCTTCCAACGGCTTACTGCCCAGTCGCGACGCGAGCAACTTGCACTTCCGAAGAATACTGCCGAGATCGCTCCTGCCGTCTACCGCTGCGTTCTGAATATCTTCAAGTAGTCCCATTCTCGGTACTGTCAGCCTTTCGATTCGGAAGGTGGCTCAGAATCCGGCTCATCTTTACCACGCCTTGGCTTCCGGTCCTTCTGCACTGGGGCTGGCAGGGAGGGCGGCATGAAATGTTCCAACATCTCTGGGAGATGGCGCGCGAACATGTGCATTTCCTCGTCCTCAGGCCCCCTGATGCCCAACATTCGGGAGGAGTGTCGTGCGAGACGCGCAAGATCGCGGATGCTGCGTTGGCACGCCTCGATTTGACTCGGATCGCCCGCTTGATACGCACGATAAAACTGTAACGCTATTTCAGAAAGCCAGGGAATGTCGTCTCGGTATGAAGATGCAATGAAGAGCCATGCTGCTCCTGGATTCCCCTCGCTCTCCATCATCGACAAGTGGAATATTTCTTCGAGCATCCCCGGATGCAGGAGCCTTCGACGCCGTCCAATACCATGCTTCCGGACAAGGTGCTCGACGCGGTCTGGGAGATCGCGAAACATCACCTTGACTTCCTCAAATAGTTTCGCCGCTGCCGTCGCCCCCATCTCTTCCTCTGGCTCCGATTGAACGCGCTCCTTCAGGAGCGGTTCGATCTCCGCCAGGAATGCGGAGACCTGGCGGCGCACAGCTTCCTCTCGTGGTCGCGCGTTCGGATTGCGCTTGATTAACTCGAGGACCACTGTGGTCAGTGTGTCCTCCTTGGCCTCGCAGTTCTGAAATCGGGCGAATGGACCACCTGTAGCCTTGGCAAACGGAACTCCAAGGGCAATGCCATACACCTTCGTGCCACGTTGTCCGACGGCGAATCCTGCCTCGAAAAGAATCCAAGGCCGATCCACGCTGTTCGGAGTCAGCAACGCAACAACGTCGCTCGCATCGGCAAGAGTCTTTGTGATTTTTGAGAACCAGTCTTCGCCGTAATCAATCCCGGCCTTTCCAGTTTTGTCGGACGACCTGAAGGTCTGGATCACTCCGCCGCTTGCATCCGTCAGCAGGTGATCGAAGGCTTGAGCCAAATCCGCATCGCGCGAATCGTGGCTGATAAACACGAGGGGGTTCACTCGCGTTCCAGTTGGGGCCGGCGGCAGTGTTTTGGGAATCGCTTCATCGTCCACTGCATCCACTCGATGTTCCGACGCCTTACGTTTTGCCATGTGCACCTTCTGTCTCTATGGCGAGCCCGGCCTCTCGCTGTCTGGGCATGCCCTCAATTTGAGCGTACAACCATCGGTCCAGTTTGTCGGCAGTGTGCGCCCCAACTGCCATCGCGTGCCACTTCGTGATGTCCACGACCTTACCACAATAGACACAAATCCAACTGCGGATCGCTTATATGAGTTGGCAGTCGGAGCATGACCTGCCGATGATTAACGGATGGTGCCCTTCTAAGCGCGAGTACCTCTTGTTGCGCATGAGGCCCTGGGGAGAATCGTGGAGTTCTTGCTCGATCAACGCCTCCTGCGTAGCGACGCCGTACCGCTGCGGGTGAGGATCGCCCGCATTCCGGGTGCTAGGAGGAATGCGGCAATAGATCTGTCGAGTGTCGGCTGAGGCTACTGCCCTTGGCGTTTCGTGGGTCGAAGCCGATAACGACACGGAGCGTTGTGCTACTGTCAAAGAGCGTTGGAAACCGCTGACACGGACGGTTGTGCAAGCGAGCAGAGGTCACAGAGAAAGACAAAGCCGGGGAATTGTGGTTTTGCATTTCTCTGTGCGCTCTGTGTTCTCTGTGTGCTCTGTGGTGAAACCGCCTGTGCCAGCGCATCATGCCTTTAAAAATCCCAAGCCCCCGCCGTACTGGAATCCCGGAAACACCGCGCCTAAATTCTTTTGACCCAAGTGTCCGCCGATCACTTCGCCGAGCACCGTGCGATAGTCGGTGGTCACGGCGAGATCGCGTCCTTCAAAAAGTTGCTCGCGTTCCAGTCCCGGCCACTTGCCGTACACTTTTCCGCCGGCCACCGGACCGCCCATCGCCATCATGAAGCTGCCGTGACCGTGATCGGTGCCGGCGTTGCCGTTTTCTTCCACCGTGCGGCCGAATTCCGACATCGTGACGAGCACGATGTCTTCCATGCGATCGCCCATGTCTATGCTGAATCCGGCGAGCGCGTTGGAAAACTGGCGCAGCAGGTTGAACAACTGGGGGTTTTCGTTGCCGTGATGATCCCATCCGCCGATTTCCGCGAACGCCGCTTCCACGCCGACGTCGGCTTTGATCAAGCGCGCCAGTTGTTGCAAGTGGCGTCCCAACTCGCCGCCTTGACCATAGAGCGGCTGCGCGCCGTTGGCCGGAAACGAAGGATTGCTGTTGATCGCCTGAATCTGGCGCATCACCTCGAACGCGCTCTTACCCGTGCGTCCCCACTGCGGGTCGGCGCTGGAGGAATAGAGGCTCTCGAGAATCGTGGCGGCTTCGTGATTGCCCATCGTGAATTGCTGCGAGTCGGAGACCGCGATCGCTTCGTGATCGCCGCGCAGCGTGTGCGCCACTTGACCGCCGAGCGCGACCGCGCGCAAGGGCGAGGCGCCGGGTGCGGCATCGGGAAGCGCGCGATTCAGCCAGCCGTCGCCCAATGCTTTGCTGGTGGTGCCCGATTCCATGAAGTCCTGCGCGTCAAAGTGCGATCGCGATGCATCCGGCGATCCGGTTGCTTCGATGATCGCGAGTTGCCGCTTGTCCCAAAGGTCTTTGAGAGGCTGCATGGCGCTGTTCAATGCGAAATTTCCGTCGAGATCGATGGCATTCGTATTGAATGGACCGTTGGTGTTGTTGCGATTCACGCCGGCCGGCGCGGCGATGGCCAACGAGGGCCGCAGATCGTGATAGCGCTTTTCGGAGAAGGGAATCACGATGTTCAAGCCGTCGGCCGCGCCGCGCATGAAAATCGCTACGAGGATTTTGCGTTTCTGTCCTTCCACGGCGGCGGCGCGCGCCAGCCACGCGGGAGCCGCGCCCATACCCGCCATCACCAGGCCGGAGTTGCGGAGAAAAAGACGTCGCGTCAACATAAGGACCTCCTGTGTATGCGCTATCTCCTCTGAAAATCGGGCGACCCAAGCACCAACGACGCCACGAACGGCGGATTGGCTTCTTTTCCGGCCAATCCTTTTTCGAGCGCCATCTGCGTTTCGGGCGAGGCGTCGCGGCCCAGCAAGTCGTGGGTGATCGCTTCGCCGTTTTTGCCGGCCAGGCGCGCGGAATCGAGTTTCACGCCGGGCAACATGTCGAACGCGAGCGCCGCCGAAAAGTTCATGCGGCCCATCACGCCGGTTGTCGAGAGCCACGCGGCGCCGGTGTTCGGATATCCGTTGGGCTCGATCTTGGCGTAAAGCGGCTGGCCCAAGTCGGCGATTTTTTGCACCAGCGTAAACGCGTCGCTCGCGTCGGCGCCCGTTGCGCGCACCGCGCTCACCACCATTTCGAACGGCGACTTCACTTTGGATTCCCACGCGCCTTCGGAAAGAAACTCGGGCGACGTGAACATCGTGTGCATCACGGCGCGGAGATCGCCGTCGGTCTTCAGGAAGGTCTGCGACATGCGCTCCACAAGCGCGGGTGGTGGGTCATCGGCCACAAAGCGCTGCGCGAGTTCATAGGAAATGAATTTCGCCGTGGAGGGATGATGCGCCAGGATCTCGATGACGGCCAAGCCGTCTCCTTCGCCGCCGCCCGCCGCGATCTTGTGGCCGAGCACGGTCTTTTCGCCGAAGTCGTGCATGAACGGGGCGAAGACGAATTCCGGCTTTTCCGCGTCGCGCACGGTCCAGCCGGTGAAGCATCGCGCCACGTTGATCACATCCTCCTGTGTGTAGCCGCCCTTTACACCGAGCGTGTGCAACTCCATGACCTCGCGGCCGTAGTTTTCGTTGAGGCCATGCGCCAAGCGCGCCAGCGGCGAGGGAATGATGCTGTTCGGCACGCCGTTGAAATTGCCGCGCTCGGGAGCGAAGGGTCCCACGTTCGCGGAATCGGGCGCCATCGATTCCCAGTTGTCCAGGTAATACAACATCGCCGGATGGCGCGCCGTAGCCAGCAGCAAGTCCTTGAAGTGTCCGAGGACATGCGGACGAATCGCGTCGCGCTCGTAGGCGCCGATCAGCAGGTGTTCGAGATTCTGCGCGCGCTGGAGATTTTTTCCTTGGTCGACGTTGAAATGGTTGTACCAAAAATCAACCAGCACTTCTTCGAGTTGGCGATTGGAGTAAATCGCGCGCAAAACTTTCGCTTCCTTCAGATCTTCGCTGGCCACTTGGCGCGGCGCGCGCTGGAATTGTCCGGCGCGGCGCAATTCTTCCGGAAGCAGCACCAAGCTTTGCGGCGGCAGCAGTCCTGCCACCACGGCGCGCTTTTCCGGCTCGAGGTAGGCCAGCAATCCAGCCAATTGTTCGCGATTGCCGGACCGCGCGATGAGCACCTGATCGGGATTCAGCAGGTCGGGCAGTTGCGGATTGCGGCGGCGAGCTTCCTTTTGCCGCTCCGCATCGATTGCTTTGCCTGCTTCCTCCGCTTCCTGCTTGAACTCGCCGGTAAACGGACGCAGGTTGGGCGTGAGCGCGCGCAAGACCTCGCGGCGTTTATCGGCATCAAGCGTTTTCAGCACCGCGACGCGTTCTTCGGTCGAGCCGTTCAGGACTTTCTGCGCTTCGTCGCGCGGCAAAAGTTGGTTGATCTGAAACGGTCCCACTTGAAACGCCATCATCATGCCGGGCGCGGGCGGCGTGTACTTCGCAACGATCTCGGGCATCGTCATGCGCAGCGTCTCGAGCGGCTTCAGCTTGGCTTCCAGTGCGGGGTTCTCGGCGATGTCGGCGGGATGCAACTGCATCTCGATCCATTTGGCGATGCCGATCCGGCGGACTTCTTCCAGGTCGCCGGGACGCGCGCCGAAAGTGAGGCGATTCAGCACTTGGAGCGATTGGCGGTCGGCGGGGAGCTTTTGGTCGAACGCACCACCGGCGTTGGCAGTCAGCGCGAGAGTGGCGGCGGCAAGAAGAACAATCGGACGCGGCGTCGAGAGCATGACAAAAACCTCCGCGAAGGTATGCGTCGTTTACTGGGCCAGGCAAGCTCTGGCTCGGCGTGCTGCGGTCAGTATAGCGCAATTGTAGGACTATCGCCGCCGCCGAAAGTAAGAGGACGCCGCGACCGTCAAGCGGTCGCGGAGCAGGGCGAAGCTTTCCAGATGCCAGACGGTCTTGCGGGTGAGCAGCGAGACCTGGCGCGACACCGCGGTCACGCGCGTATACGACGGCCGGGCGAATCCCATTTCCATCGCCAAGCCCAGAGGAACCAGCGCGTCGCCGAACCCGGCTTTCATCATTTGTAACGCCGCGCTGAAGGTTTCCACAGGAATCACCGGGCGGCGCAACAGTTCCGGATGACGCTGCTTCAGCGCGGGCTCGATGGCGCGCCAAGTCGCGGAGCCGGGTTCGATTGTGATCAACGGAAAATCTTTGCGGTGAGCCGGAGCCGCGTGCGCGATCACCATGGGTTCTTCGACCAATGGGTGATGGATCAGGTCGCGCGCGGGTACCGAGTCCGTGCACAGGCCGATGTGATACCGGCCCAGGCGCACGTTTTCGATCAGCAAGATGCTGCGATGCGCGTGCAGTTCCACCGAAATTTGCGGGAGGGCGGCGAGCGCGCGGCGAACGACGCTGGGTCCCCACGACGCCGCGATGGAATCGGCCAGTGCCAGCGAGAAACTGGCGGTGGCGTCATGGGTGTGCCGCTCGGTGAGGGCCCGCAATTCGCCGGCCAGTGGACGTGCCCGCTCGAGGAATTGCGATCCGGCCGGCGTAAGCCGAACCCGGCGGCCGTCCGGTTCGATCAGGCGGAGTCCCAGGGTTTGCTGAAGCGCTTGGATCCTCTTGCTGACGGCGGATTGCGTCAGGCGCAAGCGCGCCGCGGCCTCGCTGACGGTCCCGAAGCGTTCGAGGGCTGTGAGGGCGTCGATGCCTTCTAACATATTCTGATCACTACTATATTATATGCAACCAATTCGTTGGACTACAGAATCGTTAGAGCCGATGCTGTTGGTATGCCTACGATTGAATCAACGCCCGAAATGGCCGCCGCCGTTTATGAACGCCTGGCCCGCAACCTGGAAACGATCCGCCGCCGTCTGCAGCGGCCCCTGACACTATCGGAGAAACTGTTGTTCGGTCACCTCGACGATCCCGGGCGTCAGGACCTCGTACCGGGCGAAAGCTATTTGTTCCTGCGCCCCGATCGCGTGGTTTTCCAGGATGTCCTCGGGCAGACGGCGATGCTGCAATTCATGCAAACGTGCCGCGACTCCGTGGCCGTGCCCACGACGATCCACTGCGATCATTTGATTCAAGCGCGCGTGGGCGCCAACGCGGACTTGCGCGATTCGCTGGCTGAGAATCAAGAGGTGTACGATTTCCTGCGGTCGGCGGCAGCGCGTTACGGCGCGGGATTTTGGGGTCCCGGCGCGGGCATCATTCATCAAGTGGTGTTCGAGAACTACGCGTTTCCCGGCGAACTGATCATCGGTACGGATTCGCATACGCCGAACGCCGGCGGCTTAGGCGCGTGCGCCGTGGGAGTGGGCGGCGCGGACGCCGTGGAAGTGATCGCCGGTTTACCGTGGGAAGTGCTTTATCCGCGGCGAATCGCCGTGTACCTCACCGGGCAACTCAGCGGCTGGGCGGCGCCGAAGGACGTAATCCTTTGGGTGGCGGGACAGCTAACGGTGAGCGGCGGAACCAACGCGATCGTCGAGTACATTGGCCCGGGCGCCAGAATGCTCAGCGCCACGGGCAAAGCGACGATCACCAACATGGGCGCGGAATTGGGCGCCACCACGTCGATGTTTCCGGCGGACGATCGCATGACGACGTACTTGCGCGCGACCGGTCGCGGCGCATTAGTTCGGCACATCGAGGTAAATCGCGCCTTACTCGCGCCCGATCCGGAAGTAGAGGCGGAACCGGAGCGCCATTACGATCGCGTCCTTCGGCTGGATCTGTCGACCCTTGAGCCGCACGTCTCGGGACCGCACACGCCCGATCGCGCCCGTCCGATTTCCGCGCTCGCCGCGGAAGTGCGCAATGCGGCCAACGGATTTTGCGACCGAATCTCAACGGCGTTGATCGGGAGCTGCACGAACTCGTCGTACGAAGACATGACCCGTGCGGCCTCTGTCGCTGGGCAAGGTCGCGCGCATGGTTTGCGCACGGCTTCGGAGTTGTTGGTCACGCCGGGATCGGAACAGATTCGTGCCACGATCGAACGCGACGGCCAAATGCAGGCGCTCGAAGCCATCGGCGCGACGGTGTTGGCAAATGCGTGTGGTCCATGCATTGGGCAATGGCGCAGGGAAGGGAAAGGCGTCCCGAACACGATTGTCACTTCGTACAATCGCAACTTTCCGCGCCGCAACGACGGCGAGGCCGCCACCATGAACTTCATCGCCAGCCCGGAGATTGTCACGGCGTGGGCGCTGGCCGGGAAATTGTCGTTCAATCCGCTAACGGACTCGTTAAATGACGCGGAGGGCCGGCCGTTCCGCTTGACTCCTCCACCCGCCGCGCCAGAAGTGCCCGAACGCGACTTCGTGTCAGGCGCGAACGCGTATGTTCCGCCGCCGGAAAATGGGCGCAGCGTGGAATTACGAGTAAATCCCGACAGCGCGCGATTGCAACTGATGCAACCATGGCCCGCGTGGGATGGTCGCGACTTCCGGAATCTTCCGGTGCTCCTGAAGACCGCCGGCAAGACCACTACGGACCAGATCTCGCCCGCCGGATACTGGCTGCGCTTCCGCGGGCATCTCGACAAATTTAGCGACAACATGTTTTCGGGCGCCACCAACGCGTTCACCGGAGAAGCGGGGCGCGCGCATGGGCGAACGGTGTCGGAGGCGGCGCGCGATTTTTGGTCGCGCGGCGTGCGCTGGATCGTGGTGGGCGATTTCAACTACGGTGAGGGCAGCAGCCGCGAGCACGCGGCGTTGTCTCCGCGATTGCTCGGCGGCGCGGCGGTGATCGCACGGAGTTTCGCGCGAATCCACGAATCGAACTTGAAGAAGCAGGGAATCCTGGCGTTGACGTTCGCCGATCCCGCGGACTACGCACGCATTCTGGAAGCGGATCGCATCTCGCTGGTCAACCTGGGCGCGCTCGCGCCGGGAAAAACGGTCGAGTGCGTGCTCGATCACTCCGACGGCACGCGCGAAACAATTGCGCTGAAGCATTCTTACAGCGCCGCCCAGCTTCAGTGGTTCCGGGCGGGGTCGGCGCTGAATTCGGTACGCTAAACTTACGCCCGCAGGAAAATCGGCTCAATGTGGCGATCGTACAAGTTGGTTGTGACGTTGCGCGCGATTTCCTTTTCGCACGCTTCCACTTGCTTGATGTAACGTTGGCCCATCTTCGCGGCGACCTTGAAGCCGACGTGCAACAGTTGGCGGAAATGCGGGTTGAATAGCTTGTTCGTTTGATCGTGGCGTAGCGCGCCCGTGTACTGTTCCGATGTCCAGCCGTTGACCTGTGCGGGATCGGGCAATTTCGCGGGGTCGATGTCGATGACGCTGGCATACGGCGCGCACAATTCCGGCGCGTGGCCGTGCGCCTCGGAGTAAACCTCTTTCGCCAGCTTCAACCCTTCGCCGCCCGCTTCGGCGAGGCCGATCAATTCCTCCAGCCACGTGGTCCCCGCGGTTTTCACGTGCACGCCGGCATCGAACTTGCGCACCGAGCGCCGGATGCTCGCGTAAATCGAAAACTTGTCGCTGCCGGAATGCACGCTCAACTTGAGATTCTCGGGCAGGCCGTAGCGCTTCACGGCGTGGGCGATGACGCAGAGGTCGTCGGAAAACTCCTTCTCGAATTGCTCGACGCTGCCCACGTAGTCGACGCCCTTGTTGAAGCGTCCGGTGAATTTCGGCGCGATCGTTTGAATCGGGATACCGGCGTCTGATATCGCCGCGAGAATCAGCAGCAACTCCACGGGCGTCTGCGGCGACGCCGTTTCGTCCATCGATACTTCGGTGATGAATTTGCCTTTGCCCTTTTGTTGCGCCACATGCTGATAGATGCGCGCGGCTTCGGTAACGGCCGTGAGATAGGGCGAAACGGCGTGCGAGGCCTTCTCCCGATCGATGCGCAGCGGTTCTTCGATGCCGTCGATCTGGATGCGCCCAACGAGTTCCTTGTGACGATTCAGAAACGCGTCCACCGCGCCACGCGGCGGATGTTTGCCGATCCAATCGGCGACGTCGAGTGTGAAGAAGTCGCTTGCCTCGATGAAGCGGTCGACGGTCGCGACGCCGATGTGATCAGCGTCGACGCAATATTGATGGTTCCAGCCACGAGCCTTCACCGCGGCGTCGGCGGCCGCGCGCACGCTCGACGGTTCCGATCCCACAATGTTGTGCTCGCGGTTCGATTTATTCCACACCGGAATGACGGTCGTTCCCGCGGCCTCGGCTTTGATGCATGCGTCGAGTTGCGCCGCGGCTTGATGCGCGAAGCGGTCGCCCACGCCGAGGGAATATTTTTCCAGCTTAAGCCGACCGTCTGGATAACCCATAGTCTTCTTATTCGTTGGCGCGTGAGGATTCGGTAGAGGTTTCATTGATTCACTCCCGACGCCAAAAATCCGCCGTCCACGGCCAAGCATTGTCCGGTGACAAAACTCGCCGCGTCGGAGGCGAAGAAGACCGCCGCGCCGACCAGTTCGGTGGCCACGCCCCAGCGATTCATCGGCGTGCGCATTTTCAGTTCGCGTCCGCGATCGGTTCCGTCGAGCAAAGCGGCGTTCAGGTCGGTGCGAAAAACTCCCGGCGCGATGGCATTCACGTTGACGCCATGTTTCGCCCACTCTACCGCGAGACTGCGCGTCAATCCCAGCACCGCGGTCTTCGAGCAGGCATACGCCGTTACTTCCACCAGCGACACGTAGGAGTTGAGCGAGGCAATGTTAATGATGCGCCCGCGCTTGTTGGCGGCGAGCGGCTCGTAGAACGCCTGGCAGCAGCGCAGCATGCCGGTGACGTTGGTGTCGAACAAATCGTTCCACTCGGGTTCGCTGACGTTCAAGGTCGGCTTGCGGAAAATGCGGCCGGCCGCATTTACTAGAATATCCACCGCGCCGAATTGTTTGACAACGGCATCGCGCAACGCGTCGATCGACGGGCGCGACGACACATCGCTCGCGTGACGCAGCGTGCGTCGTCCCAAGCTTTCGATTTCGGCGCACGCTTGCGCGGCCATCTCTTCGCGGCGTCCCGTGGGGACCACGTCCGCGCCGGCCTGCGCCAGTCCCAGGGCGATGGCGCGGCCGATGCCCGACGTTCCGCCGATCACAACGGCCACACGGCCGCTCAAGTCCATGAAATTGGTTACCAAGAAATCCTCCGAGTGATGGAAACGGTTTCTGTTCAATCTTATCGCAGGTCGCGTTCGCGTTGTCGGAACCATTCGCGGTAGCGAATGGGCTCGCTGGCCTCACCTCAAGCAGAAACACTTCTGATCACCGGAATTCCGATGATCCGCGCGTGCTCGCGATAACGCTCTGATTCACGCTCGCCAGACTCGTCGCGGTGGCCAAAGGCCAGCGAGTCCATCCGCTACCGCGGATGGTTCTGACAACGCGACATCGGCGCATGCGTATCAACCAATGCCGGCGTGCATGTTATGGATTTCGGTTTTATGCGATACTTGACCGTCATGAAATGTCCCTTCTGCGGACACCCGGAAGACAAAGTTGTCGATTCACGCGAGAGCAAGGAAGGCGAAGCGATCCGCCGGCGCCGCGAGTGCTTGTCGTGCGAAAAGCGCTTCACGACGTACGAACGCATCGACGAGATTCCGTACCTGGTGGTGAAGAAGGATGGCCGCCGCGAAAAATTCGATCGTCAAAAACTCTTGAACGGACTCCTGAAGGCCTGCGAGAAGCGTCCGGTCAGCATGGGCAAGCTCGAAGCCCTGATCAACGAGTCGGAAGCGTACGTGGCGGAGTCGCCGGAACGCGAACGCTCCACGACCGAGCTGGGCCAGTTCCTGATGGAGCGATTGAAGAATCTCGATAAGGTGGCGTACGTGCGATTTGCTTCGGTCTATCTGGATTTCAAAGACATCAAGGAGTTCATGAGCGAATTGAAGGATCTGCTGAAAGCAAAGTAGTTACCGCGACGCCGATTCGCGGAACGAAAACTCTTCCGAGGTCACGCGCAAGCTTTGGTCAAGCTGGATTCTGACCACCGCGCCGCGCGTCAACCCGAGCGTGGATTTCTCGTAGCGCAAGTCGCGCATCACCACTTCGTAGCCGTCTTCGTTTTTCTCGACGTAGGTCCAGGGATACTCCGCGAAATCGAGAAACGCCTGCGCGACATCGGTGGAGCGCGCGGCGTCCAGAGCAGGACTCGGCTCGGGCGGATAGAACGATCGCGTATCGGTGGGATCGAACTCGCGGAACAATTGCACGTCGGCTTCTTCCAGCGTCGGGCCGGTGTCCATCACCGCGTGCCATAAAAGCGGCGACCCGGAGTCGGGAAACGCGCTAAATCGCTTGGCTTCTCTTCCACGATAGACAAACGAATCGATGATGGCCAGCGCGCGCCGATGCGCGATCGCACGGCCGGCGCCGAGAAGCGCGAGAATCACCAGCACGGTGATCGCCGCGGGGCGAAAGCTCGTTTTCTTCGCGCCGATTTCCTCGCTGATCAAGCGGAAGAAAAACGGCGAGAGGATCACCGCGAGAATCGTGGGCGTGAGCCATAAGTCGACCACCGGGTACACGTCCCAGGCCAGCCGCGCGCTTGAAAATGGCCAGAATAATCGCGTGCCATACGGCGTGAGGTAATCGAGGAGCAGATGGCTTGCCACGCCCGCGAGCGCCAGCCCGAATGCCGCCGGCCAGGGGAACGGCCGGTCTTTGTGAAAATGCCTGTGGAAGAGCCACACGATCGCCGCCGCCGTGATCGCAACGAACGGCGCGCCGACGAACGAATGCGAGGCGCCGCGATGGGCCTCAAGATATCGCACGCCGTGGCCGCCGATGCCGGCGAACACGTCGATATCGGGACCGTTGGCGCCCAGAATCAGCAGCCACGTGGGAAACGTGGCCGCACCGTAGCGCTTTAATCCCGCTTGCGATAGCGCCACGCCCACGATGGTGTGGGTTACATTGTCCATGCAAGCTGGTCCATTCGAGATTTTCCATACTATCATTCGATGGATGGCCGCCAAACTCGACAAAGAAGTACGTGAGCTACGCGACAAACTGATTTATCACGAGCATCGCTACTACGTGATGGACGCGCCGGAAATTTCCGACGCCGAGTACGACGCGCTGATGAATCGCTTGAAGGAAATCGAGGGCCAGCATCCCGAGCTGGTCACGCCCGATTCGCCCACGCAGCGGGTCGGCGGCAAACCGCGCGAAGGATTTGTGAAAGTCGCGCACAGCCAGCCGATGCTCAGCCTCGACAATGCATATTCCCACGAGGAACTCCGCGATTTCGACCGCCGCGTGCGCGAAATTGCGGGACGCGAACGCATCGACTACGTCGCGGAACTGAAGCTCGACGGCCTCAGTCTTGCGGCGCGCTACGACGGCGGGCGCTTGGTGCAGGCGATCACGCGCGGTGACGGCACGGTCGGCGAAGACGTGACGCCAAACGCACGAACGATCCACTCGCTGCCGTTGGCGATCAAGCACCAAGGAGCGATCGAAGTGCGCGGCGAAATCATCATGCCGAGGCGGTCGTTCGAGCGTCTCAATGCGGAACGCGAGAAGGCCGGGCTTTCACTCTTCGCCAATCCGCGGAACGCGGCGGCGGGAGGCGTGCGCGTGCTCGATCCGGCGGTGACGGCGGCGCGGCGGCTGACGTATTTTTCGTACGCCTTGTTTCCACCGCGTCCTCATCACACCGCGAATCTGGAATGGCTGGCGGAGCAGGGATTCAACGTCAACCGCAACTGGCGGCTTTGCCACGGCGTGGAGCCGGTGGTGAAATTTCTCGACGATTGGGAAGAGAAGCGCCGAACGCTGCCGTACGAAACGGACGGCGTGGTGGTGAAAGCCGATTCCCTCGACCTGCAACGCGAGGCCGGATTCACGGCCAAAGCTCCGCGTTGGGCGATCGCCTACAAGTACGCCGCGCGCGCCGCCGAGACGCGCGTCGAGCGAATCGAGTGGAACGTGGGCCGCACCGGAACGCTGACGCCGGTGGCGATTCTCGATCCCGTGCAACTCGGCGGCGTCACCGTGAGCCGCTCGACATTGCACAACGCCGATGAAATCGCGCGGCTCGGCGTTTGCGAAGGCGACACGGTGCTGGTGGAGCGCGGCGGCGACGTGATTCCCAAAGTCGTGAAGGTAGTGAAGCAGGGCAAGGGTCCCAACGGCGAAGGCCGCCGCGAACCGCAAGTCCCGAAGCATTGCCCCATCTGCAACGGTCACGTGGTACGCGAAGAGGGCGAGGCCGCGTGGCGATGCGTGAACGTCAGTTGTCCCGCGCAATTGAAAGGATCGCTCATCCACTTTGCGGCGCGCCGCGTGATGGATATCGATGGCCTGGGCGAAGCGCTGGTCGATCAGTTGGTCGAGAAGGGACTGGTGAAATCGTCCGCGGATTTGTACGATCTCACGCAGGAACAGCTTGAAAATCTCGAACGCATGGGACCGAAGTCGGCGGCCAACATTCTGGCGGAAATCGAAGCGAGCAAAAAGTTGCCGCTCGAGCGCGTCATCCATGGACTCTCGATTCCGCACGTCGGCGAGCGTCTCGCGAAAACATTGGCGGATCATTTGTCGTCGATGGAGGCGCTCATGGACGCATCCGATGAAGCATTGCAGGAGGCCGCCGACGTAGGACCGAAAGTCGCCGAGAGTATCCGCGACTTTTTTGGCGAGCCGCAGAACAAAAAGCTCGTCGCGCGCCTGCAAAAAGCCGGCGTTCGCATGAAGGAAACGCCGAAACCCAAGGCCGCGCCGGGAAAACTCACCGGCAAAACGTTTGTGCTCACCGGAACTCTACCGACTTTCTCGCGCGATCAGGCGCAGGAGAAAATCGAAGCGGCCGGCGGGAAGGTTTCGTCCTCGGTTTCGAAGAAAACATCGTATGTTGTCGCCGGCGCCGATCCCGGATCGAAACTCGACAAGGCGCGGTCGCTCGGCGTCGCGGTCCTCGACGAAAAGGGACTCCTCGACCTTCTGTAGTGTGGTAGACTCCGCGCCATCGGAGGATTTACCATGTTGCGTCGCATGGCCGCGTTTTTGCTGTTTGCGGTATCGCTGTCGGCTCAAGGAATCATCACCACGATCGCCGGATCCACTCCGGTCTACAAGAAACAGACCGGCGCCGCGGCCAGCGCGGCGTTTGGTACGCCGCAAGGCTTGGCCTTCAGCGGCACCACGCTGTACTTCTCCGACACATTCACCAATGTCGTCTATGCCGTGGACACCAACGGCAATCTGACCGTGGTGGCGGGCTTGGGATTCCCCGGCGCGGCCGGCGACAATGGACCGGCGACGAGCGCGCTGCTGAATAATCCCACGTCGCTGGCGTTCGATTCCGTTTCCGGCGATCTCTTCATCGCCGACACGACGAACAATCGAATTCGTAAGATTCTCGGCAACGGCACGATCGTGAATTACGCCGGCAACGGCGGATCGAATGGAAGCAGCGGCGACGGCGGCGCAGCCACCGCTGCCGGCCTCGGCAATCCCACCGGGCTGACTTTCGACACCTCGGGCAATCTCTACTTCGCCGACAACTTCGGAACGCGCGTGCGAATGGTGTCGACCTCCGGCACGATCTCGACCGTCGCGGGAAGTTCTAACAACGGGACGCCTGGATACACGGGCGACGGCGGTCCCGCCACCAGCGCGACGTTCAACGGCATCAGCGGGCTGGCCTTCGACCCAACCACCGGCATGATCTACGTGGCGGATCAAAACAACAACGTTGTGCGGCGCTTCAAGGTCGGCGGCACGGTCACGACGGTGGCGGGCAACGGCACGCAAGGCTACGGCGGCGATGGCGGACCCGGAACCAAGGCCCAACTGAGCCAACCGCAGAGCGTCAGCGTCGATCCCAGCGGAAATGTGTTCATCGTGGACAACGGGAACAGCGTGGTGCGTTTTCTCACCGTCGCCGGCAACATCTCCACCGTTGCCGGGAACGGCACCGGGATTTTGGGATACATCACCGACGGACTTCCTGCGACCACCGAGGGACTGAGTAATCCAACAACGGTTTTCGCCGATCCAGGCGGAAACGGCAAGGCGTTTATCGCAGATGCCGGATCGGGCCGCATTTTGCAAATCACGAAATCGCAAACCATTACGACTCTCGCGGGTAACGGGCAATTCTTCTATGGCGGAGACGGTGGACCGGCAACCTCGGCGTTCCTGACGTCGCCGTTTGCCGTGACGGTCGATGCCGCGGGCAACACTTACATCGCCGACTTCGCGGATCACCGCGTACGCAAAATGGACACGTCGGGCAATATCACCACGATTCTCGGAACCGGCGTTGCGACTTCCACCGGCGACGGCGGCCCCGCGACAAGCGCGACCATCGGCTATCCCACCGGCGTGGCGGTCGATGCGTCGGGCAATATCTACGTCAGCGAACTGGTCGGCAACAAGATTCGCAAGATTACGAATGGAACGGTCTCGACGTTCGCGGGCACGGGAAGTTTGGGCTTCGCGGGCGACGGCGGAAAGGCGACGGCCGCACTGCTTGCCTATCCGGCTTATGTCGCGCTTGATGGCGCCGGCAACCTGTACTTCCTGGATTACGTGAATATGCGCATTCGCGAAGTAAGCACCGCGGGCACCATCAGCACCGTGGCTGGCAACGGGTCGAAGACTTCCAGCGGCGACGGCGGTCCGGCTACAAGCGCCGGGATGTCGCCCAACGGCTTCGCCGTGTCGAGCGCGGGTGTGATCTTTATTTCCGACGGCTCGAAGGTTCGCAAAGTCTCGGGCGGCATCATCACCACGTATTTCACAGCGCCGGACAGCTCCACCAAGTTCCAAGGTCTTGCGCTCGACTCCGCGGGCGACGGGATCGCGTGCTTCAAATCGAATGGCGCCGCGGAAGTCGGCATTGTGACGCCTGCCTTGAAGGCCAGCATCCTGGCCGGCAACGGTTCGCAAGGTTTCGGGGGTGACGGCGGACCCGCAACAGCCGCCGGGCTGAGCTGCCAAAGCGTCGCCGTGGATAATTCCGGAAATGTCCTGGTAGCCGATGGCAATAACAGCCGCGTCCGCAAAGTTTTTATCGCGCCTCCCACGATCACGCCGGGAGCTACGAGCCTGACGTTCACTACGACCGAAGGCGTCGCGCCGACGCCGCAGAGGCTGGATCTCTCGGGAACGGCGGGCGCCGTCGTGCAAGCGACCTGGACCTCCACCGGAGGTTGGCTGAACGTCTCGCCGGGATTCACGCAATTGCCGGGACCTATGGCGGTGAATGTGTTTTCGGCCGGTTTGACGGCGGGAACGTATCAAGGAACGATCACACTGCAAGACGGCGGTGCGACCTCCACGGTGAACGTTACGCTGACCGTCAATCCGGCCTCGGCGGGATCGCTTACGGCGTCGCCTGCGGCGCTGCAGTTTGTTACGGGCACGGGCACGAGCCGCAACATTCTCGTAGGCGTCACGGGCAGCACCAGCGTGCCGTTCTCGGTGACGTTTAACACATTCAACGGAGGCAATTGGCTGAATGTTACGCCCGCTTCCGGCACGGCGTTGCTGCACACGCCGGTAGAGTTGACGGCGACGTTCACTCCATCGAACTTGTCCGCGGGCGTCTACACGGGACAGGTGGTCGTGAGCGGTGGCGGACAGACCGTAACCGTTCCCGTGCGCTTCGACGTCCTCCCCGGCGGCGTTCCGGTGATGAATCTCTTGCGGACCGGATTCCTGGTGACCACCGCGCAGGGATCGGGCTTGCAGGTGCGGGGCACTTCCGTCAACAACGCAGGCAGCGGCCCGTTGCCGTGGACCGCTACGGTGCTCTCCGGCGCCAACTGGCTCACGCTGGCAGAATCGAGCGGCACGGCTCCCTCCAACGGCGCATCGGCTTTGAATTTCTACATCAATCCGGGCAGCTTGACGCCTGGCGCCTACTATGCCTTGGTGCAGGTATCGTCGTCAGCGACGAACGCCGTGAACGCGCCGCAGTATGTTACGGCCGTTTTGAATGTGGTTTCCTCGCCGCCGGCGGGCGCGCTGGTTTATCCCTCGGCGGTGCTCCTCAACGCATTCGGGAGCAATTCGACGGGCCAAAACGTCGGACTGTATACCGGATCGGGTGCACCCGTGCAGGTGGCGATCAATAGTTTTGTGAATGGCGGCGCCAATTGGCAGATTCAAGCCTCGCCGCAGAACTTCTTTAACGGTGGGCCGAACGCCTCCTTGACCATCGCGCCCGACGCCGCCGTTCAATTCAGCGCCAGCGTCGGCAATCTAACGCCGGGAGTTTACAACGGAGTCGCGACCGCGACGTTCCTCGACGGATCGCTTTCCCAGGACATCCGCGTAACGCTGCTGGTGCCCAACAACAATGGCAACGGGAATTGCACGCCGACCCGCGTAGCGATGGCGGTTCGTCATCCCGGCCAGGGATTCGCCTTCACGCAAGGATGGCCCGCGCCGATGGAAGTGCAGCTCGGGAACGATTGCGGCGGTTCCGTGAACAACTCCACCGTCATCGCTACGTTCAACAACGGCGATCCGCCGTTGCCGTTGATTCAATTGTCCAACGGAATTTACGGCGCCATGTACAAGCCGGGCTCGGCGGGTCCGGTGGGAATCACGTTCTCGTTCTGTGCAAATTGCGTGACGCCACAGACATTCACGGTGAACGGCACGATCGCGCCGTTGCCTGCGGGCGTGCCGACCATCGGACTCGGCGGCGTGGTGAATGGCGCGAGCTTTGCACCGGGCGCGGATGTCGGGGCCGGCTCGATTATTTCGATCTTCGGTGCAAACTTGGGATCCGCGGCAGCGCCGGGAGTCGGAAACGGCGGATTCCCGCTGCCGACCACGCTCGGCGGCGTGAAATTGAGCGTCGCCGGCCAGGATGCCCCGCTGTTCTTCTCCTACACCGGCCAAGTGAACGGACAGTTGCCGTTCCAAGCTGCGCCGGGATCACAGACGTCGATGGTGGCGCGGAATATCGGCGCCAACGGCGTGGAAATCGATTCGGTGCCCGAGGCTATTACGGTGAGCGCGGCGCGTCCGGGCATTTTCATCGCTGGGGAAACGAACGCGCCGAGTCAAGGCGCGATCCTGAATCCGGCGAACGCTGTGGTCGATGCCGCGAATCCATCGTCGGTGGGCGGCGTGATCGTGATTTTCTGCACGGGTCTGGGCCAAGCCACGCCGGCGTTGACCACAGGCACAGCCGCCGCCGCGGGTCAAGTGACCAGCACGGTGTCGGCGACGATTGGCGGCGTCGCGGTGCCCGCCGCGAACATCCAATACGCGGGTCCTGCGCCGGGATTCGTCGGGCTGTATCAAGTGAACGTGCAGATTCCGTCGGGCGTGCCGAGCGGTCCAACGGTGTCGGTGGTGCTCTCGCAGAACGGGATCTCGAGTAATACGGCGACGATCGCGATCAAGTAAAGTGACGAGCTCGGCGGGTGGCAAGGCCACGCTGGCGAAGCCAGTGGTGGCTACGCGTAGATTTGCTTTTCATGCTAACGTAAAGCCATGAACGCACCTGCAACTTCCGCGCTTAACGGACTCCTTGAACCGTTGAGTCAGTGCCTAGATGATGAATCGGCGCGGCGAATCGTTGGCTTTCGTGTCGACGCGGCTACGCAAGCGAGGATGGATTACTTGGCAGAGCGCGCGAATGAAGGCACTCTCACAGAAGAAGAGCGCGACGAGTACAGTTCGCTGATAGACGCCGGGGATCTGATCGCGATTCTGCAATTGAAGGCTCGCCGGCGTTTGGAACGAGGGCGCTGAGAGTTGTGGACGCCGCTCGGGCGAGCCACAGTTCGCACGCTGGCGATGAACGCCGACCGTCGTGTGACGCTGCGACAAGAACTACAAGCAGACGGCTTGCTTTGAGCGAGCCGTTTTCCCACGCGTAATTCGAAACACCGTGCGACGAAGCGCCGGCGACGCGGCGAGTAATCGCGAGACCGGCGCTTCGAGCCACGTGCGATGCGCTCCGAATCGCAGCAGGCCGGCTGCGCTAAACTGGCCGCTATGCATTTTGCGTAGTTCTTTCTTGTAGTGCACGAGGGCCGCAGCCTCGCTTTCGCCATTCAACATACGCAGCGCGGCGGCCGCCGCCAATCGACCTGATCGCAGCGCCAGCGAAATTCCGTCGCCGGTGAAAGGGTCGAGAAACGCAGCGGCGTCGCCGGCCTGTAGATGATCAATCGTTCGACGACCGGGATCGAGTGGTCCCGTGAAGATCAGCGGCCATTCTTGCGGCCACGCGTCTTTCAAAGTTGCGCGCAGAATGTCGCTCGCCTGGCGCACTTGGGATTTCTCGATCAGGCCGCAGACGTTGATTCGGCCGTTTTCCACGGGACTCACGCCGAAATATCCGGCGTCGATGAAATGCAAGTCGACGCGCGCGGGATAGTCGCCCAGAAAATGGGCCTTGAATCCAAACGTGCTGCCCTCGCGCGACTTGCGTCCCGATGCATCGATGACCACGGGCGCGTCGAACTGTTGCCCGTCCGTTTTTGGCACGAACGTCGCGCCCTGCGATTCGGCGGCGCGTACCAAGCCGCTGTCGAGTGCCCACCGGCTGAGGCCGAATGCCGGCGAGTCCATCGGAAAGTCGAGAAACTGCCCGGATCGCGTGTGAACGCACGCCAAATTCATTCGCGGCGCCGGATCAAGCAACCGGCCGCATCCCAATTCGTCCAGAACCGTCGCGACTTCGGGGGAAAGAAACTCGCCGCACACTTTGTGCCGCGGAAACTCGGACTTCTCGAAAAGCACGACGCTCGCGCCGGCGCGCGCCAGTTCAATCGCCGCCGCGCTGCCGGCGGGTCCCGCGCCAATTACCGCGACGTCGTAGGCGTTCATAGAATTTCCGAGACCAGCGACAACCGGAACGGCACGTGGCGGCGCACCCGCACATGCGAGAGACCGGCGCGCTTGGCGAGCGCCTCAAGTTCCGCCGCTGTGAAAGCTTGCTGTACGGAAACTTCGCCGTCCGCGCGGCTTACCGGCGAAAACAGCGGCGCGTAGCGCACAAAGCGCCACGCCCAGGCATTGCGCCGGAGATCGTTCACCAATAGCGCGTGACGCGCCAGCGCCGCAAGCTTGGCGAGCAAGTCCACGGACTCGTCATCGTCGAAGTGATGCAACACCAGCGACGCGGAGACAAAATCGAACGAGCGCGCCGCAAAGGGAAGCTCGCGCATGTCGCCGCAGACCGGCGTCCATTCGCCGCGGCCTTCGCGCAGGTGGAGGAGTTGGCGGTCAAGTCCGACCACGCGCGCGGCATAACGCTGCGCCACGAACTCCGGCAGGTCGCCGGATCCGGTACCCACGTCAAGCAGCGTGAACGTGCGTAGCCCGGTGCGGCGGATTTGTTCGTCGAGCAATTGCGCCAGCACGCGGCGTCCTCCGAGCCAGCGATTCACGCGCCGCAAATCGCCAAGACTTTCGCGGACCTCCTCCTCCGGCACGGTGCCGAGATCCAATTGTTCGGGTTGGTGGAGCCGCGCGCCGGGATCGAACCTCATGGGGAAATGATACGATGAAGAATTACGGTTGGTCTCAGTTTGAATTTCTAGCGGCTTCGCCGCTACTTTGTGCGGAAAGGCTTTGCCTTTCCGAAGGACTGGAGCCACCTTCCTGCGAGGCTATGTCTTGCTTGAGCAAGACATAGTCTCGCAATCCTAAAGAAGGTGCTTCGCGGAAGGGCGCAGCCCTTCCGCACAAAGCAGCGGCGCAGCCGCTAGAAATTCAAACTGAGACGCCACCACAATTACATGCGCATCGCTTACCTCGACTGTTTTTCCGGCATCAGCGGCGACATGCTGTTGGGCGCGCTGGCCCATGCAGGCGCGTCTCGGGAAGAACTGTCGGAGTTGCCGCAGCGCCTGGGACTCGCCCACGTTACGCTGACGTTTGAAGACGTGAAGCGCGGCGGCATCGCCGGCGTGAAAGCGCATGTGCAGATCGAAAAACCGGCCGACGGCCATCATCACCATCGTTCGCTGTCGACGATTCTCAAATTGATCGCGGCGTCGACACTGAACGAAGCGGTCAAGGATTCCGCGTCGCGCGTTTTTCGCAAATTGGGCGAAGCCGAAGCGGCGATTCACAACGTTCCGGTGGAGAAAGTGCATTTTCATGAAGTGGGCGCGGAGGATTCCATCGTCGATATTGTCGGCGGATGCCTCGGCCTGCACTTGCTCGGCGTGGAGCGACTGATTTGTTCGCCGCTCGACGTGGGAGCCGGCACAGTCGAGACCGAACACGGACGCTTGCCCGTGCCCGCACCCGCCACGGCGCGATTGCTGGCAGGCGCGCCCGTGTATTCGAGCGGGCTCGAAGCGGAATTGGTCACGCCGACGGGAGCGGCGATGGTCGCGACGCTTGCGGCGTACGCGCCGATGCCGCGAATGACCTTATCCGGCGATGGCTACGGTGCAGGGTCGCGCGACTTCAAGGGCCGCCCGAACGTTTTGCGCATCGTGCTTGGCGAGGCTTCTTCTGACGACGTCGGGGCGACGACGGTGGATTCGGTCACGGTACTCGAAGCGAATCTCGACGACATGAGTCCGCAAGTCGCGGGTTTTGTGCTTGGCAAAGCGATCGAGTTGGGTGCGCTCGATTGCTACTTCACGCCGGTGCAAATGAAAAAAGGACGCCCCGGTTTGCTGATCACCGTGTTGGCCGCTCCGCAAGACGCCGCGCGTTTGACCGCGCTGCTGTTCAACGAAACGTCAACGCTCGGTGTGCGTTCGTATCAGGCGGCGCGGCGCACGCTCGAGCGTCGTCATGAGACGGTCGAGACGGCCTGGGGTCCTGTGCGCGTCAAGGTGGGGTCGCGCAACGGGGAGGAATTGAATTTCGCGCCGGAGTACGAAGATTGCTTGGCGTTAGCGGAGCGTCACCGAGTTCCGCTGAAGCACGTGCTTGAACAAGCGTCCGCATCATACTTGCGGGCGAAGCAGTAACGGGCCTATGGAAAAATTTTATCTGACTACGCCGATTTACTATGCCAACGGGCGTCCGCACATCGGACACGTCTATTGCACGTTCGCGGCCGACGCCATCCGCCGCTTTCACGCGCTGAATGGCGCGGAAGCGCGGCTGACCACCGGCACCGACGAGCACGGACAGAAGATGGCTGAGACCGCGCGCAAGCTGGGCCTCGAGCCGCGTCAACTGGCGGATCGCTACTCGGCGAATTTTCGGGCTCTATGGGACGAACTCGGCATTCAGTACGATCATTTCATCCGCACCACGGAGACGCGCCACATTCCCGCGGTGCACGACATGTTCCGCCGCTGCCAGGAGTCGGGCGCGATCTACAAGTCGACCTACACGGGCGCGTATTGCATGTACGACGAAGCGTTCGTCACGGAAGTTGAGCCAGGGCAGCCGTGTCCGGAATGCCAGCGCCCGACGGAGAAAGTCACCGAAGAGAATTATTTCTTCAAGCTCTCGGCGTTTGCGGACAAGTTGCTCGCTCTTTACGCGGAGAATCCTGATTTCATTCGTCCGGAAGCCCGCCGCAACGAAGTGATTTCGTTTGTGAAGGGCGGCTTGAAAGATTTGTCGATCAGCCGCACTTCCATCACCTGGGGAATTCCGGTGCCGGACGCGCCGGGCCACGTTTTTTACGTTTGGTTCGACGCGCTGACAAGCTACATGACGGCGATCGGCTACGCGCAGGGCGGGGAAGCGGAAAAAGAATTTAAGCGCTTGTGGCCGGCGAATCTGCATTTGGTCGGCAAAGAAATTTTGCGCTTCCACGCCGTCTATTGGCCGGCGTTCCTGATGGCCGCGGGTCTGCCGCTGCCCAAAGGCGTCTACGCGCACGGCTTGATGCTGATCGAGAACGACAAGATCAGCAAGTCGCGCGGCAATTTGATTTTGGCCGAGCCGATCACGCGAACCGTGGGGGCCGACGCGCTGCGCTATTTCCTGGCGCGCGAAATTGTGTTTGGTCAAGACGGATCGTTTTCCTACGATGCCTTGGTCACGCGCTTCAACAGCGATCTGGCGAACGGCTTGGGCAATCTGGTCAGCCGCACGCTAACGCTGATCAATCGGGATTTCGACGGCGCGATTCCGGCGCCGCCCCCGCGCACCGACGCCGAGGAAGCGATCTATCGGAAGGCCGCGGAAACCATCGCGAAATGGCGCGAACACTTCGGTAATCTCGAATTCTCGCTGGCGCTCGAAACGGTGTGGTCGCTGATCGCGGAGATGGATCGCTACATCGTGCAATTCAAGCCTTGGAAACTCGCCGAGGCAGGGGAGCGCGAGAAACTGGCCGCGGTGCTCTACACCTGCGCCGATGTGGTGCGCCTGTTGTGCCGCATGATCGAACCGGTGATGCCGGTGTCGGCGGCACGGATTTGGAAAATGCTCGGAGAAACCGCGGAGTTAACGAACGGCGCGAATCTCGAAAACGAACACGTCGCGGCCGGACAGCGCGTGGGAAAAGTGGAAGCGGTCTTTCCGCGTCTCGACGCCGAAGTAACGATTGCGAAGATGAGGACCATGGAACAAGAACAATTGAACGCTAACAAACCTGCCGAGGCCACAGCGGCTCCCGCTGCTGCGCCTGCGCCAGCTCCCGCCGCGGAACCTGCTGCTGCACCGGTGAATCCGAAAATCGCCATCGACGATTTTCTCAAAGTCGAAATGCGCGTTGGCACCGTCGTGACCGCTGAACGCATCCCGAAGGCCGACAAGCTTTTGAAACTGACCGTCGACATCGGCACCGAAGTCCGTCAGGTTTGCGCGGGAATCGCGGAAGCCTATCAGCCGGAAGAATTGCCGGGTAAGAAAGTGGTGATCGTCGCGAATCTGGCTCCTCGCAAATTGCGCGGACTCGAATCGAACGGCATGATTGTCGCGGCGGCGGTGGAGCCCGACGGCAAGCCGGTTCTCGTCACGGTCCCGGATTCCGTTCCAAACGGCGCGCGCTTGCGTTAATTTGGAGTGCGGCGACTTGTCGCCGCTTTCTTTGCCCGCGGCTTGACGCGGGCCGGCTTGCCTGCCGTTACAAACGGGCGCGCGAGTCAAGCCTCGCGCGTCGAAAGCGGCGACAAGTCGCCGCACTCCAAATTGATCGACTCCCACTGCCATCCCGATATGCCGGCGTTCGACGACGACCGCGCGGAAATGCTCGCGCGCGCGGCGGACGCGGGCGTCCGCGCGATTCTCGCGATTACCGGGCTTAGCATGACGGAGATCGGAGTCATTGCGCTTAAAATCTTCGCAACCACTGGCGTTCATCCTCACGAGGCGAAAGACGCGGGCGATCTCACGACGGTCGAGCAACAAAGCAAGGACGCTCGCGTTCTCGCCATCGGTGAAATCGGCCTCGACTATCACTACGACCACTCGCCGCGCCCCGTGCAGGCCGATGTCTTTATCAAGCAAATGGAAATTGCTCGGGCCGCGCGCAAGCCCATCGTGATCCACACAAGAGAAGCGTGGCCCGACACTCTCAGCCTCCTCAAGGAAAACTGGGCGGCCACGGGACTCGGCGGCGTCATGCATTGCTTCAGCGGCGATCTGGCAACCGCACACGAATGCATCGACATGGGATTTCTCATTTCGATCGCCGGGCCGGTGACGTTTCCGAAATCGCAAGAGCTTCGCGATGTCGCGAGCAAGCTGCCCGCCGATCGTCTGCTGATTGAAACGGACTCGCCGTATCTCGCGCCCGTTCCGCATCGAGGGAAGCGCAACGAACCGGCCTTTGTGGCGGAAGTTTGCAAGCGTCTGGCGGAGGTTCGCGGAGTCGCACCCGAGGAAATCGCCGCCCGCACGACGGAGAACTTTTCACGCCTCTTTGCTGTGAAAATCTGAGAGTTTAAAGATAAGATAAAGCTTCACTCAGATAGAAGCAGGAGCCACGAATCAGCGCGCCAGCCCAACTCGGCATGCAGGAGATTTTCGACTTGATCCGCACGGATCTGGCCGAAGTGGAGCGCGTTTTTTCCGCCGACACCGTTTGTTCCGTCGACGCCGTCACCGCCATGGGGCAATATCTGCAACTGGGCGGCGGCAAGCGCTTGCGTCCCACGATGGTGCTCCTCTCCGCGGGACTCTGCGGATATCGCGGCGAATCCGCAGTGAAGATGGGCGCCGTGGTCGAGATCGTGCACACCGCCACGCTGGTACACGACGACATCATCGACAACGCGGAGGTGCGCCGCGGACGCGCGTCGGCCAATTCGCGCTGGGGCAATCACATCAGCGTCCTGGCCGGCGACTGGATGTACATGCAGTCGTTCCAACTCGCGTTGCGCGAACGGAATTTCCGAATTCTCGATTTGCTGATCAATCTCACGCAGCTCATGGTGGAAGGCGAGTTGCTTCAGCTCGAGCAAATCGGACGCATCGACGTCGCCGAGCAGCAGTACAGCGAGTTGGTTTATCGCAAGACGGCGTGTCTGTTTTCGGTTTGCGCGCAGTTGGGCGCGGTGGTGGCGGGGCAGTCGCCGGAACGCGAGAAAGATCTCGCGGAGTTTGGACGCAACCTCGGAATGGCGTTTCAACTGGTCGACGATTTGCTCGATTTCACCGCCGACGAAGCAACGCTTGGCAAACCGGTTGGCAATGACCTTCGCGAAGGCAAGGTCACGCTGCCGGCGATCCATACGATGGCGCATTGCACGCCGAAGGAACGCGGGTTGATCGCGACGGTGGTGACCGAACGCGGCTTTCACACCGTGAGCCAACGCGAAATTGTCGAGATTATCGAACGCTATCGCGCGCCCGAGGCCGTGAAAGCGCGGGCCCGCGAGTACATCGATCGCGCGCTCGACCACCTGAAACCGTTCGCCGATTCTCCCTACAAGCGGGCGCTCGAAGCGATCCCGGAATTCGTTTTGAATCGCGACAAATAGAATATGAGGCGACGCACCTTGCTGGTTTCTCTCGCAAGTGTGCCGCTTCTGCGCGCGCAAACTCCTGCCAGCGGCGCGTCCATCGATCCCGCGGTCGAAGCCGCGGTGACGAAATGCCTCGACGACTACATGACCGCGTTCAACAAAATGGACATGGCCGCGTGGGAAGCTACGTTCCACTTTCCCCACTATCGCCTGGCGAGCGCGCGCATGAGCGTGCTGGACCACGCCGGACTTCAGAACGCCGACGCAGTACGCGCGTCGCTGGGCGCAGGGTGGCATCACAGCACTTGGGGACGGCGCAGGATCATCCACTGGTCGGCGGACAAAGCGCACGTCGATACGTTGTTCGTGCGCTATCGCGCCGATAATTCGGTGATCGGGAATTTTGAATCGCTCTACGTCGTGACCAAGGAAGACGGCCGCTGGGGTGTGAAACTGCGTTCGAGCTTCGCCGCATAAAGCGCAAAGAATCGCTTTACTTGTTCGGCTTCTCGGGACGGAATCGCCAAAGCGACGTGCGCATCGGCAGGCCGCTCGCCAGAAGATGGCCGTCGCGCGACCAACCGAGAGTGTCGATGTCGCCCGTATAGGGCACTCTCAGCTTTTCGGCTTTTCCTGTGCGAGGGTCGAGGATGACAGGCTCGTCCCACCAGGAGTCGGCCGTCTCCACGCCAAAGGCGATCCGGCCGTCTTTGCCAACCGCGTTGGGCGATAGAAAGTTCGTTCCCAGCGGATACGCGGCGGGCACGGGAATCTTGATTTCCTTGCCGCCGTCGAGCGGAACGCGGAACAGGTCGGTGCTTTGCGCTTGAACTCGCGAGACAATCAGATCTCGGCCGTTGGGATCGGGCGCGACCGAGTCGGCGGTGGTGATCTTTTGCGCTTTACCACCGGTCGCGGGCATCGACCACAAAGTTCCATCCGCGACATAGTAGATCGTCTTGCCATCCGGGGATGCCGCCACGGAAGCTACAGCCAATCCGCGCGTCGGATCCAAGCGCCGGATGATTCTCCCGTCCGTTTGCGAGGCAATCGCCACGATGCGATCGGCGCCACTGCCCAGCACGAACGCGAACTCCCGTTCACCCACCGCTGCTACCGGCCATGCGGTATCTTCGGGCGTCTCGATAAAGGGCTCCGGATCGCCGCCTTCCTTCAGTGACAGAATCACGCGGCGCCCCGCGCGGACCGACGCGAAGAGCATTCGCCCGCCGGACAACTCCACCGGCGCGGGCCGGCTCGACTCCGATGCGACAAACATTTGACGCCTGGTTTCGAGCAGCACTTCCGGAGTTCCGCCGCCGGGCGCAAAACGGAGCGCTTCCGACGGCCGGTCGTTCTGCTCGAAATACAAACTCCCATCCGGGCCTACGTCGACCCCGCCGATCACCGATGTGACATGCAGGATCGTTCGCGTGGGCGTGCGACCGTCCAACGCGATTTCCAAAATACCAAACGCGTCACCGTCGGGAGCGCCAATCAACACGGCCTTACGCGTGACCGCGAAGGTACCGGGTTGGATGTCCGGCACCGGTAGTCCTCTACCGACGCGACGGGAAAGGCCCGTCTTCAGGTCTAAGACAAACAAATCTGCTTTCGCGGCCGCGCCGGCGCTGTGGGGATGGCCGAAGTAGATGAGCTCCGATCCGTCGGCGGACGGGTGACAGGCGAATCCCTCGGCGTCGAGGGCTTCCAGCCGACCGTTGGCCGGCCACAAACGGTAGAACTGATTTCGCCGCTCGTCATTGAGACGCACCACTACGATGCTGCCGTCGGGAAGGGCTTCGGGCCATATCGCGTTCTCCAGCAGAAGCTTCGTTTCTCCCCCCAGTGCCGGTACGCTGAACACGCCGGTGCCGCTCCCGCCGACATCTCTTCCGAAATAGATCCTCGATCCGTCCGGCGACCAACTGTGGTTGTTAATCTCTCCGTGCGCCAGGTCGTGAGTCAACACGGTCCCGTTGCCGGTCTCAGGATTCATGACGGCCATCTGGCTCTGGCGGCCCACCAACGTTTGAAACGCAAGGAGCTTCCCGTCGGGTGAGAGTCGCGGCGCCAAAACCGCGCCGGAGGAACTCAGTCTGGTTGCGGTCCAGGTGGGCGTCGCGGGCTCGCGCCGCGATTCCATCCACATTCCCGCGGCGAAAATGGCAACGGCGGAGAGAATCGCCGCGGGCCAAATCCACAGGGGCGATTTCCGTTGCGGAACGGGCGGCTGCGGCGCGGCCACCGGACGATCTTCGATTTCCCATTGCGCGTCGCCGATGTTTCGCAGCCGCTGGCGCGGATCTTTCTGGAGACAGCGCCGCAAAAGTGGCAGCGGACTCCCCGGAGGCAACGCGCTCCACAACGGTTCCGCGGTCATGATGGCCACGGTGGAATCGGTGACCGTCTCACCGGGAAACGCTTTCTTGCCGGTGAGCCACTCGTACAACACGCATCCGAAGGCCCAGATATCCGCGCGACGGTCGACGCTCTTACCGCGCGCTTGTTCCGGCGACATGTAGCCCGCCGTTCCCAACATCACACCCGCGCGCGTGGCCGCGGCGCTCATGGTGGGCGAATGCGATAGTTCCGCCTGCGACGTTTCTTCCACCGCCTTGGCGAGTCCGAAGTCCAAAACTTTCAGCGTGCCTTCCGGCGTGACCTTCAAATTGTCGGGCTTCAGATCGCGATGGACGATGCCCTTGTCATGCGCGGCTTCGAGGGCGTCGGCCAATTGCTTCGCCAAATTCAGGGCTTCATCCACCGGCATCGGTCCGCGCGGCGACTCGCCGGCGATGTATTCCATCACCAGGTGCTGCGCACCGTTGTGCTCCTCGAGTCCATAGATCGCGGCAATGTTGGGGTGATTCAGCGCCGCCAGCGCTTGCGCCTCGCGCTGGAATCGGACGAGCCTGTCGGGATCATGCGCGAAAGCCGCGGGCAGGACTTTGATCGCGACATCGCGATTCAGCTTGGTGTCGCGGGCCCGATACACCTCGCCCATGCCGCCCGCGCCGATTGGCGCGACGATCTCGTAAGGTCCAAGGCGAGTGCCGGGGGACATGTAGTAAAGGATTCTGTCACAGTCTGCGTCTTTCCGTCTTGGCTCCGCTACTTCCCGTGTGGCAAGATGTTTGTGCCATGCAGGAAGTGGAAGTCAAAATCCGGCTGAAGAATCCCGGGGCGCTGGTGCGCCATTTGCGCCGCGCGGGATTTCGCTTGGAGCGGCGCGACCATCAGCGCGACATCGTGCTTGATCAGGAGCACCTGGAATTGCGCGCCGCGCGGCGCCTCTTGCGCTTGCGCCGCCACACCGGCGGATGGCTGCTCACGTTCAAGAACCGTCCGGAGAAAGACGATCGCTACAAGTCGCGCGAGGAAATTGAGACGGGCATTTCCAACGGCCGCAACATGGAGCTGATTTTCGAACGCCTCGGCTTCCACATTGCTTTTTCCTACGAAAAGAAACGCCGGACGTTTCGGCGCGGGAACGAGCATGGTCACGTGGCCGTGGATGAGACGCCCGTCGGTTCCTTCCTGGAACTGGAAGGCTCGCGCCGTTGGATCGATCGCACCGCCCAGCAACTCGGATTTACGCATAAGGACTACATCACGAAATCCTACGCGCTGCTCTATCGTGAATTTTGCGAGGCGCGCGGCGTGAAGCCCACGCACATGCTCTTCAAGAGGCGACGCCGGTGATCTACTACACCGAAATGCTCGGCATGCAGGCGGTGGATTCCACGGGCGCGCCGCTCGGGCGCGTGCGCGACGTGGCGTTGACACCGTCGCACCATGCGCGGCGGCTTTCCTTGTTTGTGGTCGGCAAGGGCCGCCATCTGTTCGAAGTCCCATTTCATTGCGTTCGCGAGGTCTCGGGTAACGGCAAGGCGCAATTGCGCCTCAACCTTCAAGCGAGCGAGTTGCGCCCGTTTCATGCAGGGGCGCCGCCGTCGCCGGAAGGCGGCGAGCCGGAGCATCTCCTGGTGGGCCGCGATCTGCTCGATCAACAAATCATCGACGTGAACGGCCGCAAGGTTGTTCGCGTGAACGACGTTCATTTCCAGGAACACCTTGACGGCTCGGTGGAGTTTCTCGTCGCCGAAGTCGACGTGGGACTCACGGGGGCGGTGCGGCGTTTGTTTCAAGGCGTTCTTCCGTCGCGCGCGATTCGCGCCATCGAGCCGTGGCTGAAGCGGACGGTGATCCCGTGGGATTTCGTCGACCTCATCGAAATCGATCCGCAGCGCCGGCTGCGGTTGAAGATCACGCACGATAAACTCGCCGCGCTACACCCGGCCGATCTCGCCGACATCGTCGAGGAACTGGCGCCGGCGGAACGCGAAGCGATCATCGAAACGCTCGACGAAGGCAAAGCGGCCGATGCGTTGTCGGAAGTCGAGCCGCGCGTGCAGAAGTCGATCATCGAGGCGCTCGATACCGAGAAGGCCGCGGACATTCTCGAGGAAATGGCTCCCGACGAAGCCGCCGACTTGCTGGCGGAACTGCCGCAGGAAACGTCGGAAGAAATCCTCGACGACATGGAAGTAAAGGAAGCTCGCGAGATCGAAGAGCTGCTGGAATATCGCGAAGACACCGCCGGCGGCATGATGAACACCGACTTCATCAGCGTGCTGGAATCGGCCTCGGTGGATTTCGCGATCGAGATGCTGCGTTCGCAACGCGAGACGGCGGAATCGACCAACACGATCTTCCTGCTTGACGAGCACGGGCGGCTGACGGGCGCGTTGCCGCTGGTGCAATTATTCCTTTCCACGCCCGCCACGGAATTGGTAACGGTGAAGCCGCCGCGCTTGATCTTCGCGCATCTCGACACGCCGGAGAAGGAGATCTTCGAGTTGTTCGACAAATACAATCTCCTTTCACTGCCGGTGATCGACGAGAATTACCAGCTCGCCGGCGTGATCACCGTCGACGACATCATCTCCCTGCTGCGAGCCCGCAAATGAAATGGCTCCGGCGGTGGAACCGGCGAATCTTGTTCCTGCTGGCCGTTCTGGGCCCCGGTTTCATCACCGCCAACGTGGACAACGATTCCGGCGGCATCTACACCTATTCGCAAGCCGCGGCGAAATACGGCTACGAACTTTTCTGGACGCTGATTCCCATGACCATCTCTTTGATCGTGGTCCAGGAGATGTGCGCGCGCATGGGCGCGGTCACGGGCAAAGGACTCTCCGATTTGATCCGCGAGGAATTCGGATTCCGGGTGACGTTTTTCATGATGGCCGCTCTGGTGATCGCGAACTACACCAACGTGATGGCGGAATTCGCAGGGGTGGCGGCGAGCCTGGAGATTTTCGGGATTTCGCGTTACATCTCGGTGCCGATCGCCGCGGTGCTGGTGTGGATTCTTGTCGTGTACGGCAATTACAAGAGCGTAGAAAAGATTTTTCTCGTGGCCAGCGGATTCTACGTGGCCTACGTTTTCTCGGGCGTGCTGGCGCATCCCAACTGGCAAACGGCGTTCGTAAAACTGGGCGTCCCCACGCTGCACGCCGACACGGCCTTCATCACCATGATCATCGCGCTGATCGGCACGACGATTGCGCCGTGGATGCAGTTTTATTTGCAAGCCGCGATTGTCGAGAAAGGCGTGCAAGCCAAGCAGTACGGCGGATCGCGCCTTGAGGTAATTGTGGGATCGATTTTCTCGAACACGATCGTGTTTTTCATCATGGTGGCGTGCGCGGCGACGCTTTACGTGAGCGGCCATCGCGACATCAAGGACGCCGCGGAGGCCGCGGTGGCGCTTCGTCCGCTGGCGGGCGAGTACGCGGGAATGCTGTTCGCGTTCGGATTGTTCAACGCCTCGATTTTCGCGGCGTCGATCTTGCCGCTATCCACGGCGTACTCGGTGTGCGAAGGTCTAGGCGTGGAATCGGGCGTCGACCGCAAGTTCAGCGAAGCGCCGTGGTTTTATTGGCTGTACACGCTATTGGTTTTCGGCGGCGCGGGAATTGTGCTGTGGCCGAAACTGCCGCTGGTTTCGGTGATGTTTTTCTCGCAGGTGGTGAACGGCGTGCTGCTGCCGTTCGTGCTGATCTTCATGCTGCTCTTGATCAATCGCAAGGATCTGATGGGCAAGTTCGTCAACACGCGCACTCAAAACGCGGTCGCGTGGGTGACGGTGATTGTGCTGATCGCACTAACGCTAGTGATGTGCGTGCAGAGCTTTCTGTCGTGACTTGGACGGTTCCTGTTTAGGTCGCCCTTTCAGGGCTTGATGAAAACTTCGGCGAACCTAGGGCGGCGCTTCGCTTGCCCTAGGCTAGCCTAGGTCGGGCCGTTGGCCCTCCGGAATCAGGATGAACGACGCCCCGAAGGGGCACGCGATGCCAGCCCAGGGCAGAGCGCAGCGACGCCCTAAAACAGCTACAGAAGAAAAGCGAGCCCTGAAGGAGTCCGTGTGACAACTCAGGCACCAACGGGGTCTGTTTGAAAGTTCAGCCCCGAAGGAGTTTGTGTGACCACGCAGCCCCGAAGTAGTCTGTGGGACGGCGCAACTCCGAGCCTGCGGCCGCAGGCGGCGCAATGTTAGCCCCTGGCGAGGCGTTTTTTGCCGAGCCTGGGGACACTGTTGTTTCGAGTACGAGCCTGCAGCGCAGGCGGCACAGGCGCATTGGATGGCAATGTTGTCTGTGTCGCCAGCTCTCGCAGGCTCTGCGCGCTAACGGATTACCCCAGGCTCGGCAAAAAGCGCCTCGCCAGGGGCTAACATTGCGCCGCCTGCGGCAGCAGGCTCGGAGTTGCGTTGTCACACCGACTCCTGCGGGGCTGAATTTTCAAATAGACTCCGGCGGGGCTGAGTTTCACACTGACCGTGAAGGGGCGATTCAACTTACTGTACTTCGCCCAAGGGGCGAATCCAGATATTGCGATAGCGCACCGGATTGCCGTGGTCCTGCAACTCGAGGGGGCCTCGCGGTCCGTGCACCTCGATTTCCGGAACCACGCGATGCATCGTTTTGCCCTGGATCAGCGTATGATTTTGCGTGACCACGCCGTTGTGAAATACGGTGACGGAGCCGGGCACGTCGATTTTTCCATCCTTGAAGCGCGGCGCGGTGTAAACGATGTCGTACGTTTGCCACTCGCCGGGTTTGCGGCAGGCGTTGACGAGCGGCGGCATCTGTCCATAGAGCGCGGACGCCTGACCGTCGGCGTAAGTGAGATTCTCGAAGCAATCGAGCACCTGAATTTCATAGCGCCCCATGAGGAACACGCCAGAGTTGCCGCGTCCTTGCGAATTGGATTGCGGCGGAGAAGGCGCCCGCCACTCGATGTGTAGCTGCGAGTCGCCGAATTCTTCGATTGTAGAGATGTTGCCGGCGCCTTTCACAACTTCCATGTAGCCGTTCTCCACTTTCCACGCCGCCGGCCCGCCCTTGGCGTTTTTCCATGCGCTGAGGTTCGTTCCGTCAAAGAGAACCACGGCGTCGGAGGGCGGCTTGCCGGGCGCGTCGCCGGGCGTGACCACCGGTGGGCGCGGGCGTGTGTCGTCGTGGACTTTCCACTTGCTGCCGGGGATCAGTGGAGTGTCGGTGTATCCGGTCGGTTGCTTTCTTTCCGCTTGCTGTGCGGCGAGCGCCGCGGTCATTGCCACCAGAGTCAAAACGATTCGCAAGGTTTTCATAAGGGCCTCGGCAAGAAGATATACCGTGTCGCTTCTGGATACAAGCGCGTCCAGGGAGATTGATTGGTATCATCATTAGCTGTGTATGAGATTTCGTATTCGGCCGGCGTAGAGGAAGACCTGCGGCGGCCTCCCGCCCACGCGCGTTCCCTCATTCTTGACACGATTGAAGTACAATTGACCTACGAGCCATTGCGCGAAACGAAGAATCGCAAGCTGCTCGTCGGCATCGTTTCCCCATGGGAGGATGTCACGGTGGTTTGGGAATTGCGCGTGCGCAGCTTTCGTGTCTTCTACGACGTGAACGAAGATGAGGGGAGCGTTTGTGGTGCTCGGAATTCGTCGAAAGCCGCTGCACAAGACGACTGAGGAAATTCTATGAAAGAAGTTAGGTTGGAGCACTCTAGCTTAGCCGCCTGCGTCACTCGTGCGCAGCGGGAACGTGTGGTCATTACGAAAAAAGGAAAGCCGGTCGCATTGCTTCTTGGAATTACCCAGCAACATGGTTCCGCATTGCCAGTCGATCCTGCGTTCTGGCAAATGATCGAGGCTCGCCGTAAGCAAGCAACGATTACGCGCTCCGAGTTGGAGCGCCGTTTAAAGGGGCGCTAGATCACTGATTTCCCGGTCCTCCGACCATTTGAAGTCTTGGAATGCGATCCGCTACGTTAGGCAGCGCCGGAAACGGGGCGTGCGGTTCGGTTTGATACCAATACGCCACAGTGTACCAATTGTCGGACCGGTGATTGGCATGGCCGTGCTCCATGGTTACTTTGATCGATTTGGTGAACGGCACGGGATCCTCGATGTGAAAACGATACGCCATCGACCGGCTGCCGGCGCGCTCTAATCCCACCAGCGGCGCGCCCGCATACGGATACGAGAAGGCGTGCTGAAAATCCCACGAGCCGGTATAGTAATCCTCGGATCCGGTGCCGGTAATTTGCGGCGACTTCGCGCCGTCGATGAAAATCATTTCGTCGCCTTCGCCCCACCAAAAATCCTGGTTTTGTAGGACGCTATGCGTCACGCCGACGAAATGGCCGCGTCCGGCCGCTTCGAGGAACACGTAGTTGTCTTCGCCGTTGAGATTCTTGCGTTCGTTGATTTTCGCGTCGCCGTTCGACGACCATTCATTCGTCCAGCCTTTGTTCGGCTGGGCTTGTCGGTACTGCGCGTGAAAGTAGGCGAGTCCCGGCGGAAACGCCGCGTACTTGCGATAGTCGAAATTGTAGTAGAGCGCGCCGATAGGCAGCGAGCCTTCATTCGTCACCGTGACTTTCGCGGAATGTGCGAACGGCATCGACCAATAGCTGTTCAGCGAGCGGAGCGGCGCGACGTTCATGGGCAGGGAATTCCACTCGACGTACTCGCCCAAGCCGAGGCCGAAGAAATCGCCGATCGGCGCTTCGACGCTGGGCGTGGCTTCGCCGTCCCAGTAGATTCGCAGCACGATTTTCTTCAGGTGAAACGTTTCGCCGGTGGCGATGGTGAACCACATATGGCGAATCTCGCCGGGACCCGTGACTTCGGCGAGCGTGGCGGTTTCGCCGGCCTTCATTTGCAAGCGATCGGCGTTGCCGCCGGTACGATCGTAGCTGCCGGCGCGGCCGACGGTGTAGTCCTGAAGATGCGCGAGTCCGCCGAGGACGGTGGCGGGCGGTTGCGCGGTAAGAATGCTGGAAGCGAACGCCAGAAGAAGAACGCGGCTCTTGGTCATCCCAAGAGCTTACGCCTACTTAATTAACGAATCGAGGGCCATCTTCAACCGCGCGTACGGAATCCCGCCGGCGGTTTGCGACGTCGGCTGACCGTTGCGCTTGATGATCGTGGTGGGCGTTTCGGTCAGAAGGACTTGGTGACCCATCGCGACGTCGCGATCGATCTCCGCGTCGATGGCTTCCTTGTGATCGGCCATCACTTGCTTGACCTTGGCGAGATCCGCGGCGCCCAGGACGCTCGCGGCCACGGCTTCGAGGTTTCCGGTCGGCACCCAGTTCGCCTGCGTCCGGAAAAACTGTTCGGTGAGTTGTTCGCTCTTGCCGACGGTCGCAGCCGCCAGAACCCAGCGCGACGCATCACGTGAGTGGAGATGTTGCGTGAAGGGAAACTCCTTGTGCACGAAGTAAATCTTGTTCGTGGCGCAATAGTCCTTCATCATCGGTATCACGGCGTCATGATAGTACGCGGCGCAGTGCGGACATTCGAAGTCGGTGTAGATGTCCACTTCGATCGGCGCATTCTTGTTGCCGCAGGCGCGCGCCGGAATGCTGAACGGTTTCGATGTCGACGTAGCGGCGGCCTTCTTAACCGGTGCTTTCGTTTGCGCCGCCAGCGATCCCGCGGCCACCAACAATGTGAGCACTACCACCAATGAGCCTTTGGTTTTTGAGGACAGCATAAATTTATTGTACGCGATGCAGGAGTGTGTTCCTACGAAGAAAAGCGCCGAGCGTGACGCACACCGCCAGCCCTACCAGAGCTCCATCGCGAATGAAAGTGTTGGCGCCGATCTTCTCGCCCGGCCCGAAGCATCCGCAATCGATATCGAGTCCCCGAAAATGCGCTTGCATCATGGCGGAGAAAAATCCCGCCAGCAGCAAGGTAACCGCCAGGCCGGTCCAGCGCACGGCGAATCCCGACACCAGCAGCAGGCCGAGCGCCAACTCCAGCCACGGCAAGAGTTGGGCCAAGGGTGTGATCGCCCAGTCGGGCAGAATCTTGTAGGCGTCGATCGATCCGGCGAAGGTGAGCCACGACATGCTCACTTTCAGAAACGCGGCGTAGGTGAAGACGATGCCGAGCGCGATTCGCGCCCACGTCAGCAACCGGTCGATGTTGAAAGTCCCCATGCCTATTTCGACAACTGGCTATCGAGATAGCTCTTCAGCGTGGCGTACGGATAATTCCCCGGCGACACCGAGAGGATCACGCCTTTTTCGGTGAGCTTGGTCGTCGGCGTTTGGTTGACTTGGGTCTGCGCACCGAGGAAAACGTCCTTTTCGATCGCTGCGTCGATTTCCGCCGAGTGTTCCTTCATCACTTGCTTCACTTTCTGCAAGTCGGCGGGACGCAGCACCGCGGCGACCACTGGCTCAATGTTTCCGCTGACGCTCCACACTTCCTGATTGCTGAACAGCGCTTCGGTGACTTCCTCGTACTTGCCGATGGTGGCAGCGGCGTCGGCCCAGCGCGCGGCCTCGCGCGCATGAACGTGGCCTTGCAGCGGGAAATCGCGATGGATCAAATAAACCTTGCCCGTTGCGCAGTAATCGTCCATCAACCGGCGCAGCGTGTGCAGGTAGAGCTCTTTGCAATGCGGGCATTCGAAGTCGGTCCAGACTTCCATCACGATGGGAGCGTCTTTCTTTCCCGAGGCGCGCTCGGGGAGCGTAAAGGCGTCCGCTTTCGCGGCGGGGGCGGGAGACGCTTTCGGTGCGGACTTTGTTTGGCTGGGCGTTTGCGCCGCGGCTACCGTCGCCGCGAGCATCAGCAAGATCGCAAGGGCAGGCTTATGCATAGGGCTATTTTAGCAGAGCTCACTTTCCAAGTTGTTGGTCGAGATACTTCTTCAGCACGGTGTAGGAGATCATTCCGCCCTGCTTGTCGGTGATCACTTGGCTGCCTTTGGAGACGCGAGTGGTCGGAGTTTCCTGCACTTTCAGGTCGGTGCCGGCCTTCAAATCCGCGCCGATGATCGCATCGATGTCCGATTTGTGCGCCTCGAACGCCGCTTTCGCTTTCGCGAAATCGGCGGGACTGAGGGCGCCGGAGATCACTTCGGCGACTCTGCCGGTGGCCACCCAGCTATCCTGCTTCTCGAAGAGCGCGTCCGCAACCACCTCGTATTTTCCGGTGACTGCGGCGGCGTCGGCCCACAGCGCAGCCAAGCGCGAATAGTGATGTTGGGGCAACGGAAAATCGTGATGGATCAAGTAGACCTTGCCGCTGGCGCAGTAATCGGCCATCAGCGGCTTCAACGTATTGAGGTACAGCATTCGGCAGGTGGGACATTCAAAGTCGCTGTAGACCTCGATGGTGATCGGCGCCGTGGGATTGCCGACGGTGCGCGGAGGCAGTTGGAACGCCGGAGCCGCCGGAGCCGCGGCGGCAGTTTTCGCGGGAGGCTTCGCTTGACCAGCAGGCTTGGCCTGTGCACAAACGGCAGTCGCGGCGAATAGTAAGATTGCGGGAAAAAAGGGACGCATATGAGTCGAGAGCTATTCTAACATCGCCGAGTGGCAATTACATTCCATCCCCGGCGCGGTTGTGTCCTAAGAGCGCGTTGCTCTGTTAGGAAAACCCCAGCCCCGAAGGAGTCTGTGTGACAACTCCAAGCCTGCGGCCGCAGGCGGCACAATGTTAGCCCCTGGCGAGGCGTTTTTTGCCGAGCCTGGGGACACCGTTTCTCTCCTGCGAGCCTGCAGCGCAGGCGGCACAAGCGGCCCGGGAGATTCGGAATCGCACGGCTTTCTGTGCCGCCCGCTCCGCGGGCTCGCTTTTTTCCTAGCGGACCCCAGACTCGGCAAACTTCGCCTCGCCTGGGGCTAACATTGTGCCGCCTGCTGCCGCAGGCTCCGGGCTGAGTTGTCACACAGGCTCTTCGGGGGCTTGGCTGTCCCACAGACACCTTCGGGGCTGGCAAGTTTCACAATCGACCAACGCACCGGTGGGATACTACTCCGGCGCGGAACAGTTCTCGTTTGCGGTTTTGCGGGTTTCAAGCCACCGGAGATGGGGCGTCTGCATCTTCAGTCTCCCAGAGCCACGGCAATCGCCGCGCGTTCCGGCAAATCGTCGGTGAGTTGCGCGGGCACGATTGGGCACGGATCAAGCGCCTCGGCCGCGACGACGCGGCGCGCCGGCTCGAGATACATGTCGCCGAGATGCACGGCGAGCGTTCCACATACCACAATCTCGGGATTCAGCACGTCGCACAGGATCGCGATGCCGCGGCCGAGCATTTCGCCGGCGCGTGTGATGGCCGCGATGGCCTGCGCCTCTCCAGCACGTGCGGCGCGCGCCAGTTCCTCGGCTGATCGTCCGGTTTGCAGCGCCAGTCCTGTGCCGCTCGCCCAGGCTTCGAACGATCCAGCTTTGTCGTAAAGCTTGGGACCATCGTCGGTGAGCCGCAGATGACCCACTTCGCCCGCGAAGTCGCGGCGTCCGCGATACAGGCGGCCGTCGAGGATCAAGCCGCCGCCCATGCCCGTGCTGCAGGTGAGAAAAACCATGTGTCGAGTGCCGCGCCCCGCGCCGAATTGCCACTCGGCGAGCGCCGCGGCGTTGGCGTCGTTTTCCAGGCGCGCGGGCGCGCCCAGCTCGCGCGCGAGAATTTCGCAGACTGGCACGTTGTCCCATCCCGGCATGTTCGGCGGTGAAAGAACCACGCCGCGCGAGGAGTCGAGCGGCCCGGCGCAACTGATCCCAATGCGTTCGATGTGCTGCCCAGCCATGAGTGCGCGCGCGCGCCGCGCGATTTCCGCCAGGGTTGCAGCCGGGCCGGGGAAGTCGGCGGCAGGGAAGCGCGATCGCCCGAGGATTTTCTCGTCGTCCGCGAGACAGACGGACACCTTCGTCCCGCCGATATCGGTCCCGAGGATTTTCATCTGCGGCTTACTTGAAGTGTAGTTCGAAGTTTACGCCGCGCTCATTGTTTAACTTCGCGGTGAGCGCTTGGTCGAGGGTGGAGAGCGGCGCCGAACCGTTTTCGCCGTAGTTGGTCACGTACACAATGCGATCGTTCGCGACCCAGTATTCAGTGACGGCGAAGAACGAATGGTCCTTGAAAGCGAGCAGCGTGTACGCCACATCGGCCGGTCCTGGAGTCCGCGGCGTCGCGGGCTCGGGATCGGCGCTAGGCGGCGCGGACCGCTGCGGCGGAAAGTCGGGATCTCCCACGTTTTGCTGCGGCGCATTCGGATCTGCGGTAGCAGATCCGGAATCACTCTCGCCGTTCGGATCTACAAACGGTGCGGCCATGAATCCGAAGACTTGCGGATATCCTACGATGACCGCGTTGCGCGACGCACCCCGCGTTCCGCCAAACGATGTGAAGTTTCCAGTGGGGAGCAGCGGTTGAAATCCGGGAGCCGGTTGGATCGGCGAATTGAGGCCGGGAATCCCGCCCGGATGCGACACGCTCGATACAGGACCAGCGACCACAGGCGCCACAACTAGCGAACCGGGAAGCACGCCGTTTTTGGGGGATGTGGAAGCGTGCGAGGAAGTCGCGTGTCCATTGGGAGCACTAGGCGCCCCAGCCACTGCATGAACCGGACGATGAACCGTTGAAGTGGTGGGCGGGACTGCGGACGCGACCGCCGCGCGTGGAGCCGATTGCGCCGCGCAAACGACCGTCGACATCAGGAGTGTTGCCGAGAATATAGCGAGCCGGTTGCTCATCGCTTCCCCTTTCCCGTCGCTATTATAGACGAACCTGCAAACGCTTGCGTTGCCAAAAATGTAACACCGCTTACCGGCGTTCCCAGCGCCGTTTTGTAACGGTACTTCCCACGAGGCGCCAAGCGCCTAGTACCAACGGGACCTGGAATTTATACCAGGGTCGGATAGTCAACTAGTTGTAATGGAACGTCTCGATGGAATCATCCGAGAATTCTGACGATGGCAGCCAACTTGCCCCTAGAGTAGAGGTATAACGCTGTCAGCTTGGTGGAAGAATGACACATTTTGTTCGCAAGACCCTTTGGGCCCTGCTCGCGGCAGGCACGGTGGCGGTGTTGTCCGTCGCCGCGATCCCCGCGCCCTTCGCCCTCGCTCCCGACGTGCCCGGCGGCAACGTCGAAGGCACCATCATCGTCAAGAAAAAGCTCACTAAGCCACGCGTGACTTCTTCGGTCGACGAGTACGGGCGCTCCGCGGTAGAGTTGGGCGCCGACGCGCCGCAAGATCCGCTGAGCTACGAGCGATCGCACGTGGTGGTCTATCTCGACGGCGCCGGTCTGCCCTCGCGAGCCGTTAGCGCGTCGATGGAGCAAAAGAACCGGCGCTTTTCTCCCGACCTCCTCGTGATTCCCCAGGGATCGACGGTTTCGTTCCCGAATCTCGATTCGATTTTCCACAACGTTTTCTCGCTCTCGAAACCGAAATCCTTCGACCTCGGCAATTACCCGATGAACCAAACGCGCCTGGTGACGTTTCCCAAAGCAGGCGTGGTGTTCGTGAATTGCCACTTGCATCCCAACATGGCGGCGGCCATCGTGGTGACGCCGAATCGCTGGTCCACGCGCGCCGCCGAGAGCGGACACTTCAGCTTGCCCGGCGTACCCGCCGGCAAGTACACAATCGTGGCGTGGCACAAGAGCGCGGGATTCTTCCGTCAGGAAATTCAAGTCGGCGAAAAGGGTAAGTCGGGCATCGAGTTCCTGATTCCCATCGACGAAGACGCCATGGGAAAAGGAAGGGACAAATAAGATGCGCTTCGCCACACGAACTTTCCTGATGTCGTTTGTGCCATTCGCGCTGTTGCTCACCGGCAGTTTTTGGGTGACGCACAAACTCGTGGAGTCGCGCGTGCGGCAGAGTTTGCTCGAGTCGCTGCGCGACGCCGACCGCGCCGAGGTGGAAATTCGCAAGAAGGGCGAGATGCAGAACAGCCGCTTCCTGCAAATTGTCGGTGAGAATCCCGTCTTGAAGCAAGGCGTGCAGTTGCTGATCGAGCATCACGGCGACAAGCAGGCACGCATGACGGTGGAAGATCAGCTCACGGAAATCTCCGAAACGCTGCATCTCGACTACTTGCTGGTCTCCGATCCCGACGGCCGCTTGCTGGCCGGCATCTATCGTCAAGGGCCCGCGCTGATGAGCGTCGACCTGATGCAGACCCCCCCGCCGGCGAACGGCATCCTCGATTTCGGCAATGGAACCGCATTCCAGGTGACGTCGATCCCCATCAATCAAGGCGACGAGAACATCGGCCGGTTGGCGGTGGGCGAGAAATTCGATATCAACAGTTTTTCGGTGAAAGCGGTACTCACGCACGACGGCAAGGTGATCAAGTCGAACCTGAATCCGGGGATTTTGCCAAAAGAAGTCGAGACCGGAATGGCGGGCTGCGAGAGCAGTGAGTGTGAACTGACGCTGCAAGGGGAAACCTACATCACGCTGCCGGCCGACTCCATCGATTTTGGCAGTGGGTACAAACTTTCCACACTCCAGAACATCGATACGGCGAATGGTCCGGTGCAGAAGATTTTGCAACAGGGCTTTGTAGCAGTCGGCGTGTTGTTCGTGATGGTGGCGTTGGTAATCAGCGTGGTCTCCTCGCGGACCATCGTGCAACCGCTCCACGGCGTGATCGAGACGCTGCGAGAGAGCGAAAAAACGGGACTGCTGCCGGTCTTCCAACCGCAGCGCGCGACGATTCAGGAAATTCGCGAACTCGCGGCCAGCTTCAATCGCGCCGGCGCGTCGATTCGCGATGCCCGTGAGAAATTGCAAAGCGCTTACGTGGAATTTGTCGGCTCGCTAGCCGGCGCGCTCGACGCCCGCGATCCGTACACGGCGGGCCACAGCCGCGCCGTGAGCCAGTACGCGTGTCTGGCGGCCACGGCGATGAAAGTTTCCGGAGACCAGTTGGAAGTGATCCGTGTGGGCGCGCTGCTGCACGATCTAGGCAAGGTCGGCATTTCCGATAACGTTTTGCGCAAGCCCGGCCGCCTGACCGCCGAGGAGTTCGCATTGCTGAAGCAACATCCCGAAATCGGCCGGCGCATTCTGGAAGGCGTCGCGGGATTCCAGGCGTATCTGCCGATCGTCGAGTTGCACCACGAGAATTGGGACGGAACGGGATATCCGCGCGGCTTGCGCGGCGAGGACGTCCCGTTGGGCGCGCGGATCGTGCACGTCGCGGACGCCTACGACGCGATGACGTCGGATCGTCCGTATCGTTCGGGATTTAGTCATGAGCATGCAATTGCGGAGTTGTTGAAATTCTCGGGCTCACAGTTTGATCCAGCAGTTGTGGCCGTCTTCCTCCAATTGGAGTTGCCGCCTGCGCGGCGCAGGCAAGGGGAACGGCCTGGTGACCTGCCCGGCTCAACAGGTCTGAGGTTGGTATGAAGCGAACCTACTATTTGTTGATGGCGATTGCGGCGGGCGTGACGGCGATTCACGCGCAGCAACAAGAAGCCGGATCGGGCTTCGAGATGCGCACCACGCTCACCTTCCAAGGCAGCTACTCGCACCAGGATTCGAACACCGCCGACGGCGCGATGCGCGCGACGTTCTATCCCACGATCAAGTTCAGCGACCATTGGTCGATCGACGGCGTGGTGCAAGTGCATTCGCAGCCGTTTTTCTTCGAGGAACTGACCACCGGTGCGCACGGCGTCCGCACCGATTTGCTCCAAGCGCGCCTGACCTACGCGCGTTTCTGGAACAACAAGTCGATTGCCGTGAAGGCGGGGCAGCTTTCGACCGCGTTCGGATCGTTCGGCCTGCGTTACGACGACGCGCGGAATCCACTGGTCGATGTTCCGCCCACTTACGGCTATTACTATGACGCCGTGACGATGAGGGGGCTGACTGGCGCGGAAGTGGATGCGACGGCCGGGAAGCTTGACGCGCGCGCGCAGTTCACTAACTCGTCACCGGCGAATCCGCGCAGTGTTTTCCAGAGCGATCAGTACGGCTCGTGGACGGGCGGCGCCGGATACACGATCAAACAAGGTTTCCGAGTGGGCGTTTCCGGCTATCGCGGACCGTATCTCGATCGCGATTATGCTTTCTTTTATCCCGGCGAGATTGCGCCGAAAAAATTGCCGGCGTCGGGCGTCGGCGTGGACGTGCAATGGGGCGCGGGACCGTGGAACGTCTCCGGCGAATGGCAGCGCTTCGTGATGCAGTACACGGCGATTCCGAATTTCGTGCAGCAATCGGGCTACGCGGAGTTCAAGCGGACGTTGGGCCCGCGCTGGTATGTCGCGACGCGCCTGGGATATTTGCGGGCGAACGCGTATCCAGCGCCGAACACATACGAGATGGCTGTGGGCTATCGACCGAACCGGAATCAACTGGTGAAAGTGGAATACGAAATCCAGGAGAGTCCCGTGATTCGCGGCACGCTGAGTAACACGCTTGCCGTGCAATTGGTCACGACGCTGAAGCCGCTGGGATTTGCGTGGCGGTGACTCTCGATGGACGCCTTACGCTTTTCACGAAAATACACGTTCCGTGAGTGGCGGGAGTTGGGGAATCCAGCTTCTCATGGTCGTAGGTAACGGCAGAGATTGACGAGAAGGCGGTCGTGGCGCTCGCGTGAGATTGAGCCGATCGCGCCCAAAATGGCGTCGACCGGCAACACAGCGAGGAACCCCATGCGGATGATCGATGCCGCCTTTAGGCCGCTTCTCGCAAACTCGGGATCGTTCGTCGCGATCACTTCGTCGAAGTCGGGAACGCGCTGTTGCACTTGGGTACTGACGCCGCATACAAGCCAATCGCTAAATGGCGGAAGGCGCCGGAGCAAAACGACTGGCCGATTCTTGACGCGGCCATCCGCCTGTGGAAGCGGCGCCAGAACGATGTCGCCTTCGTTCATTTGCGGAGGTCAGCTTCAGTGTAGTCAGGTTCGTTGGAGCCGTAGGCGCGCGCCAGTTGTTGCGCGGATAGCCGTAACCAATCCTGCCGCTCGTCGTCCTGGGGAAGCACGACCACGACTAGGTGAGCGTTTTCAGTCAACGGATACGGCTCATCCAGTTCGATCTTTTCGCCATCATAGTGAGCGCTGAGGGCTATCGGCTTCATCGTCTTATCCTACCGCGCTTGAAGTCGCGTGGCACGAGTATAATCTGGCGATGCGCGCCACCACCTTTGAGTTCGAAAACCGCTTCTGGATCATCGGCGCGATTTTCGGCCTGTGCTTCGGTCCTCCCAACGTTTTCGATCACGTCAACGCCGCCGAAGCCATCGTGCGACTCCTGCGGCCGTCGCTAAATCCGGATTCCCTCGATTATCGTTATCAAATACAGGGCGTGCTTTTCGCCGGAGCGGTGCTCGTCTTCATCGCGGCGGCGATCCGCACGTGGGCCACCGCGTATCTGAAGGGCACTGTGGTGCACGACGCCGGATTGCACAGCGATCGCGTCGTCGCGGACGGTCCGTATCGCCACACGCGCAATCCGCTGTACTTGGGCACGATTCTTTTGTCGGTCGGCTTTGCGCTGATGGCGGTGCGCTCCGGCGCGGTCGCGATGATCGTGCTGATCACGTGGTTCAACTATCGCCTGATCCTGCGCGAAGAAGCGGACTTGCTCGCGTCACAGGGCGAAACGTACACGCGATTCCTGCGCGCCGTGCCGCGCCTGCTGCCGAGCCTACGCCCGTGTGTACCTCGGGGAGACACGCGCGCCGATTGGCCGCAAGCCTTCGCCGCGGAGTTGTGGTTCTGGGGCTTTGGATTTGCCGAGGTAATCTTGGCCGCAACGCTGGAGATCAAGTGGTACGCGGTCGTTGTGGGACTGTCGTTCTTGAGCTATTTTATTTTTCTGGGCGTAATCAGACGGGGAGGCAAGCAGTGAAAGGCGCGTTCCTTCTATTGGCAGCAGTTGCGGCTGCCGCACAGACGCACGATCACGCCGCGATGGCGGGACCGGCCAAAGCCGCTTTACCCATCGCGGGACTCGGCACGTATCATCACGCCATCGCCACGTCGAGCGCGGAGGCGCAGAAGCTTTTCGATCGCGGCCTGACCCTGTACTACGGATTCAATCACGATGAAGCGATTCGCGCCTTCGAGCGCGCCGCCAAGCTCGATCCCAAGTCTCCGATGCCGCTGTGGGGAAAATCGCTGTCGCTGGGACGCAATTACAATCGCGACGAAATGCCCGATCTCGAAAAGGCCGCCTACGAAACGCTGCAAAAGGCGCGCGAGCTCGCTGCCAATGCACCGGAGAACGAGCGCGCTTACGTCAGGGCGCTGGCGGCGCGTTATTCCGCCGACGAAAAGGCGGACCACAAAAAACTGGCGCTTGCGTACAAAAACGCCATGGGCGATTTGATGCGCCAGTATCCCGATGATCTCGACGCCGCGACGTTGTATGCAGAAGCGGCGATGAATCTGCGTCCGTGGCAACTTTGGAACAAGGACGGTTCGCCGGCCGAAGGCACGCCGGAAATCGTCGAGGTGCTGGAGCAAGTACTGGCGCGCGACCCGATGCACGTGGGCGCAAATCATTACTACATTCATGCGGTGGAAGCGTCGCCGCACCCGGAACGGGCGCTCCCCAGCGCGTCGCGTCTTGAAATGCTGGTGCCCGCAGCGGGACATTTGGTGCACATGCCCGCGCATATTTACGGACGCGTGGGCGATCACGACGCTTCGGCTAATTCGAACGCGCGCGCGGCGGAAGCGGATCGCGCCTACATCAAGGCGAGCGGTGAAAAAGGCATGTATCCGCTCATGTACTACAGCCACAATTTGCATTTCCTGGTGGAAGCGGACAAGATGCGCGGAAACTACGCGGGCGCGAAGGCGCAAGCTGAATTGCTGGCGGCGAACGTGCGTCCCGCCGTCAAGGAAATGGCGATGCTCGAGCCGTTCTTCGTGACGCCGTGGTTTGTGGCGCTGCGCTTCGGTCATTGGCAGGACATGTTGTCCGCGCCCGCGCCCGACCCGTCGATGAAAGTGGTGACGGCGTTGTGGCGATATTCGCGCGGCGTCGCGCTGGCCTGTTCGGGTCACGCCGATGGCGCGAAGAGAGAACGCGACGCATTTGCCGCGGCGGCGAAGGACGCTCCGGCGGATGGTCCGTACGGTAACAACACTGTCGGCAACGTGCTGGCGCTCGCGGCGCTGGTGCTCGACGCGCGGATCGCGGCGGCCGAAGGCGACCATTCATCGGCCATCGAACACTGGAAGAAAGCCGTCGCCGCGCAAGACGATCTGGCGTACGACGAGCCGCCGGGTTGGTATTACCCCACTCGCGAGTCGCTGGGTGGCGAGCTGCTGAGGGCTTCGCGTTTTGCGGAAGCAGAAAGAGTTTTCCGCGACGATCTAAACGCCAATCCGCGCAACCCGCGATCGCTCTTTGGACTCGCCGAAGCGCTCGCGGCGCAAAAGAAATCGGCGGACGAAGCGTGGGTGCGCGCCGAGTTCCGCAAGGCGTGGCGTCACGCCGACGTGAAGCTAACGGACGGCGACCTATAGGGCGGAATCGCGCTACTTGCTCCGAACGAACTCGATTTTCCCTTTGTCGCCGTCCATGGTGCCGGACATCTTGTCGCCATCGATGGTCAACTCGGCCTTCGCGAAGGCCACGTCACGCCCATCTTGGGGATGCGTCTCGATGATCAGCTTGTTTCCTTTGATCGTGCCGGTGATGGGAAAGGGATCGCCTGCCGGTCCGAGCGATCCAGTAACCTGATCGCCGGTTTGCTTGAGAGTCGCCTTGCCGTGCGCCTCGCGGCCAGGAGCCGTCAACGTGACATCCCAATTTCCGCTGACCTCCGCGGCCCATGCGGCAGCCGCTAGTATAAGGATCAGCAGACTCACCAGAACACCGTGATGTTTCGTCATGCCTACACCTCCTCACGCGATAGAACGCGGCGCGATCGAAATTGTTTCACCAAATCTCGCGACTTATAATAGGTCCATGGCTGCATCGGCCGTTTCATTGGAGGTTTCCGCGCCCGCGGCAATCGCGCAGGACATGCATCTGCGTGTCCACTGCGTGAATCTCCACGTTCGCGATCAAGAACGCAGTCTGTGCTTCTATCGCGACCAGCTTGGCTTTCGAGTCGCGTACGATGTGCGCATGCCATCGGGCCAGCGGTGGGTGGCAGTTGGACCGCCCGATGGTTCCACGATTTTCGCTCTGCTCGAACCAACCCCGGGGACGCCGGAGCACAAGCTGATCGGCCGCGCCACGCAGGTCGTGCTGGTCACCGACGACGTAGCGGCGCGATTCCGTGAATGGTCCAAGCGCGGCGTGAAGTTTCCCGGTCTGCCGCGTTTGAGACGCGTCAAATTCGACCCCGAGAGTTCGGGCGCCAGCAAGTCGAAAAAAGACGCGCCGGCATGGGGCAGCGTGCAAGCGCGGTTTCTGGATCCCGACGGAAATTCGTTCACGCTGATGAGCTTCGATCTCATCACGATGGGCATGGAGAAGGAACGGCGCGAGGCCGCCGAACGCCTGGCCGCCGAGCGTCGCGCCGCGGAAGAACTGGAAATTGCGGTGCGCGTGCAATCGCGACTTTTTCCGCAAACGCTGCCGAAATTTAAGACGCTCGAATGCGCGGGCCTGTGCATTCCCGCGCGCAAAGTCGGTGGCGATTACTACGACGTTCTGCATTTGGGGCGCGACCGCTTCGGTCTGATCGTCGGCGACGTGGTGGGCAAGGGAATTGCCGCCGCGCTGCTGATGGCGAATCTGCAAGCGGTGCTGCGCAGCCAATGCGCGATTGCGTTCGGGCGCCCGCGGCAATTGTTGCAAGCGGTGAATCGCCTGTTTTCGGAAAGCGCCGGCGACGGCAGTTTCGCCACGCTGTTCTTCGCCGAGTACGACGACAACAAGGGCCGCTTGCGCTACGCAAATTGCGGACACCTGCCGGCGCTGCTGGTGCGCGCCAACGGCGACGTCGAGTATCTGCGCTCGACGGCGACGGTGGTAGGCTTGCTCAAGAATTGGGATTGCGACATCGAGGAACGCGACCTTCGTCCCGGCGACGCGCTGGCGTTGTACACCGACGGTGTCACCGAAGCGTTCAGTAGTGCGGGCGAAGAGTACGGCGAAGAGCGCTTGACCGCCGCGCTGCGGCGTCATCGCGAGCGGCCGCCGCGCGAGTTGTTGGATGCGATTGTCGGCGAAGTGCGGAAGTTCAGTTCTCCCGAGCAGCACGACGACATTACCTTGATTGTCGCGAAGCGGCATGGCAAGGCGGCTGGGAAAACGCGCCGCTAGAGAATTCAGTTACACTTAGACCATGGACGCCACCTACGTCACCGTAACCATCACCAATCCCGCCGATCGAAAACGGCGGTGGGAAGGCCTGTTCCTGGTCGACGCGGGAGCCACCGACTCCTTGGTTCCAGCGAAATACCTCCGCGAGATTGGCATTGAACCTATGTCGCAGCGGTCGTACGAACTCGCCGATGGCAGCGAAATGTCGTTTGATATCGGTGCCGCCCTCATTGAGTTCATGGGCGACATCACCGCGGGAGATGTTCTTTTCGGCAACGACAGCGCGGAACCTTTGCTAGGCGTGACCGCCTTGGAATCAGTTGGGATCGAGGTGGATCCCAGAAACCAGCGTCTCAAGCGTCTTCCCCATGTGCGGCTGAAATAGCGCCGCCATGCCTCTCGAAGAATATCGGCGTAAGCGAAGATTCCAGAAGACACCGGAGCCGTCGGGCACACCAGAGCCCGCTGACTCCTCTGCCGCACTCGCGCCGCCGGGCGCACGATTCGTCGTGCAGATGCATCACGCCACGCGCCTGCACTACGACTTTCGCTTGGAATCGGGCGGCGTTCTGAAATCCTGGGCCGTGCCTCGCGGCCCCACGCTGAATCCCGAGGAAAAACGTCTCGCGATGCACGTGGAGGATCATCCCATCGAGTACATGACATTCGAGGGCATCATTCCCGCGGGGAATTACGGCGCGGGCACGGTGATGGTGTGGGACATCGGCACGTACGAGCCGATCATCGACAAGTACAAGAACCAGGGCGCGACGTTTGAAGACATGCTCGCAAAGGGGGATCTGAAATTCATCCTGCATGGACAAAAACTGCAAGGGGAATTCACGCTGGTGCACATGAAGTCGCGGCGGCCGGGCAGCAAAGGCAACGAGTGGCTGATGTTCAAGAAGAAAGACGCCTTCGCCGACACCGCTTGGACCATCGAGCAAGCCGACCGCAGCGCCCTGACCGGCCGCAACATGATGGAGATTGCCGCCGATCGCGGATCGGCGATGTGGGGAAAGGAAAAAGTTCCGCTCGCCGCGCGTAAAGCCGCCGAGCGTACGATTGCCCGTGAGGGCGCGGCGTTGAACGCCAGTCTTGAAACGTTGCCGGGCGCGAAACCTGCGGCCATGCCGTCGAAAATCGAGCCGATGCTCGCTAAAATCTCGTCGCATCCGCCGCAGGGCGCCGACTGGCTCGCGGAAATCAAGTGGGACGGCATTCGTGCGATCGTCACGATCGATGAAGGCAAAGTGAAACTCACCGCGCGCAGCCAGCGCGACATCAGCAAGCATTATCCCGACCTCGCGGGCATCGCCGGGCAAGTGCGCGCCCGTCGCGCCGTCCTCGACGGCGAGATTGTCTGCTTGGAACCGAGCGGGCGTCCCAGTTTCGAGGCGCTCCAACAGCGCATGAACCTGCGCACGCCCGATCCGCGGAAGATCGCCGAGTATCCTGTGACGTATTACGCGTTCGATTTGATCTTTCTGCAACCGGAGGGATCGGAGACAGGGTACGACCTCAGGAACGTCCCGCTCGAACGGCGCAAGGAATTGTTGCGCGCGCTGCTGCGTCCGCCCGAAAAGCCGGAAGATCGCGCGCGCTTCTCCGATCATCACGCCGGCGACGCGGCGCTATTGTTCGAACTCGCCAAGCAGCAAGGTCTCGAGGGAATCCTGGCCAAGCGGCGACTCTCCACGTATCAAGATCGCCGCACCGACGATTGGCTGAAGATCAAGACCGAGTTGCGGCAAGAGTGCGTGGTGTGCGGGTGGAAGGAATCGGACGGCGCCGGCCGCTTGATCAAGTCCTTGGCGCTCGGCGTGTACGAAGGGAAAAAGCTGGTCTTCGCCGGAACGGCAGGCAGTGGCTTCAACGAGCGCAGCGAGCGCGACGTGCTCGCGAAACTCGAAGCTTTGCCGAAAACGAAGATGCCATTCCCAAAAACTCCCGAGGGCGAGGAGAAAACGCACTGGGTGAAACCGGATCTGGTCGCGGAAATCAAATTTCTCGAATGGACCAGCGAAGGACGCATGCGCGCGCCCGTCTTTCTTGGATTGCGCGACGACAAAGATCCGAAAGAATGCGTGCGCGAGCTACCGGAGGAGGCTTCTGAACAAGCACCGGAGCCGGCACAGGAACGCCCGGAAGTGGCGAGGCCCGCGCTTCATTTGGTCGCCGCGCGCAAGCCGCTTTTCACGCGGCGCTCCGGGGAGGAGACCGTTACCGTCGACGGCCAACTCATGCGCATTCAGAAACTCGACAAGCTGTTTTTCCCGCGCGATGGCTACACCAAAGCCGATGCCATCGAATACTACTACCGCATCGCGCCCTACTTGCTGCCGCACATGAAAGAAAAGCCCGTCGTGATGAAGCGTTATCCCGACGGAATCGAGAAGCCGTTTTTCTTCCAAAAAGACGCCGGCGCGGCGATGCCGCCGTGGATCCGCACGGTTGCGATCAACACCGGCGAGGGCACGGGCGAAGCGGGCGGGGGAGTCACGCGCTTTGTGATGTGCGACAATCGCGCGACGCTGGTGTATCTCGCGCAGCTTGGATGCATCGATCACAATCTGTGGCAGTCGAGCGTGCCGACCATCGAGTCGCCGGACTTCATTTTGTTCGACCTCGATCCCGGCGAGCGTGCCACGATGCAGACGCTGGTGGAAGCGGCGCAATGTTTGCACGCCGTTTTCGAAAAGCTTGGCCTCGAAACGTATCCCAAGACGTCGGGGGCGGTGGGCATGCACATCTACGTGCCGCTCGAGCCGATCTATACGTACGAATTTGCGCGCCGCTTGTGCGAAGTGATCTGCCGCGTGGTGGAGACGCAGCAACCCAAGCTGATGACGCACGAACGGTCGTTGGGACGGCGTCCTCAAGAGCGAATCTATCTCGACTACATGCAGATCGGCTTGGGAAAAACCGTGCCGCCGCCGTATTCGATGCGCCCGCAGCCAGGCGCGACCATCTCGACGCCGCTTGAATGGTCCGAGGTGCGCGCGGGACTCGATCCGCGCGCGTTTACAATCCAAACCATTTGGGATCGCCTCGACGAGAAAGGCGATTTGTTCGCGGGAACGCTCGACCGGCGCCAGCGGTTGGAAGATGCGGTCGAGAAGTTGGGGGCGCTGGGTGCGTGATGCGTTAGCATCAATCAATCGCCGTTGGTATGATGCTCTGATGAGGACGACTGTGACGCTTGATCCCGATGTCGCGCAAGCATTGCGGCGCAAACTGAAAGCGACTGGGCAGAGCCAGAAGGAAATCATGAATGCGGCGCTCCGCAAGGGCTTGCCTGGCGTGGGAGTCGGCAAGAAGAAGAAATTCAACGTAATCGCTCGGCCGATGGGCTTGCGGCCGGAGTATGCCGGAATCAGCTTTAACAGACTCTCCGATCAATTGCTCGAGGAAGATTCTCTGAGACAGCGAAGCCGCGATCTTGCCCGACGTTAACATCATTCTTTACGCTTACGATTCCGAATCGGAGTTCCATTGGCGGCGCGCGATTGGCGGCAGCGTGTGTTGGAAAGTTCCACTTGAAGAATAATGCAAGGCGTAACCCACGCGCGGTCCCGCGAGTCCAAAACAATGGAGTGGAGTGCATTTTGATCTCTCGGAACTTGAGGGCACTATGAGAAGAATTGCTTTGACCTTGATCTTAGTAGTCGCTTGCGGATTGTTTGCGCAGGAGCCGCCGCCGCGTTCCGCGCCGCCTCCGACACCGCCTCCCACGCCGCAGCAATTGCCGCAGGCGCCACAAGCTCCGCCGGCCCAGACGCTGCCGCCCGCGCAACCGCCGCCAACGGCGCCCGCTCCTCCGCCGCCCGCGATGGAACTGGCCATTGGCACGCCCATCCGCGTGCGCACGATTCAAGCCATCGACTCCCGCACCGCCGACGTGAATCGCACGTACGCGGCTTCGCTCGCCGAGCCGTTGTTTGTGGGCGGCACGCAAGTCGCGCCGCGCAACGCGGACGTTCGGTTGCGCGTTGTAGAAGACAATCACGCCGGCGCAGTCTCAGGACGCGCGACGCTCGTGTTGCAAGTCGCGTCGATTCGCATCAACGGGCAAATGATTCCGGTTGACACCGGCACAAGCGTGAAGGAAAGCGGATCGCAAGGCGAGAAGACCGCCACGCGCGGGATCGTCGGCGGAATCCTGGGTGCGGCGATCGGCGCCGCGGCCGGTGGAGGCAAAGGTGCGGCGATCGGCGCCGGCGCGGGCAGCGCGGCCGGCGTGGCGTCCGCGGTGATGAGTGGCGAGCAAGTTCGCGTGCGCCCCGAAACGCGCTTGGACTTTTCGTTGAACGCGCCCGTTACGGTTCCGCCCCCGGGAGCGTATCCGCCGCCCGCGTCCACCTACGAACCGCCCCCGCCGCAACAGCCGCGCTACGACGCTCCCATGCCGCCGACCGGTGGCATGATGAGTCAACGCCTGGGCGGATGGATCATGTCCGTCGATCGCTGCGTGGTTAGCCCGGATCAGTCGGGCGTGGAATGCCGCTTCTCGATTGCCGACGAACGCCGCGGACGCGAAGTTTGGGTCGGCACCGAGCAGTCGAAGCTCAGGGAGATGGACGGGCGCGAGCAGTACGCGAGTTCTGTTTGTTTGGGTCCGGGACGATGCTTGCCCGATTGGGCCCGCACGCGCGTATATCCGGAAGCGCCGGTTTCCGGCCGCATCTACTTTGGACGCATCCGGCCGGCGGACACCCTCGACCGCTTGCGAATCCGTTTGCGCTGGGAAGGGCGCGACGAGTCGGTGGAGTTTCGCGGCGTGCGCGTGGAGCAGGGAAGGTAAAGCGCGGTCGCTGGTTGCTGGCTCTGGTGGTCGGAAAAAAACTTACGCCAACCAGCCAGCGCCAGCAACCAGCACCTGCAGCATTTCAGGCTTCCCGGCCCGCGGTTGCCGGCGCGGTGTGTGGCGAACACTCGGGCAACAACCTGGTTGAGGTTAAAGGGGGGAGCGCGGGCCGGGAAGCCTGAAATATTTTTACGATTTCGTTGTTCTCCTTCGCAGAGTAGCCCATCCAATCATCAAAGTTCCCAAGAGTAAAAGAGCCATCGGCTCCGGAATCGAATTCATCTGCATAACCATGTTTGTCAGCGGCGTCAGCAATATCGTCATCACAACCTCATCGTAATGTCTCGCCTTGCGACGATCAATGAATGGGAAGTCCCTCTCGCGTAGGACATCGGTACTAAATGACGCACGCGGCGCAAATGTCTGATATCTTCGGAACGTCCCGATGGTCACGATCAAAGACATTGCCGCGAAAACCGGCTTTTCGCCCACCACGATTTCCCTAGTGATGAACAACCGGCGCCTGGCGCGCTACATGTCGGCGTCCACCAAGAAGATCGTGCGCGAAACGGCCGCCAAGATGGGCTACCGGCCGAACATTTTTGCGCAGGCGCTGCGCGCACGCCGCAGTTTCATGGTCGGATTGCTTGTCTACGACATTCTCGATCCCTACTGCGCGCCGATCGTGAAGGAAATCGAAGCCACGCTGATTCCGCACGGATACACGATGCTGATTTCAGACCTCGGCTACGATCAAAACCGGTACGTGGAGGCGCTCGACATCCTCAACTGGCGGCGCGCCGACGGAATTATCGCGATCGCCAACCATTTTCCGAATGACCTCGAGGCCCTGCGCAAGACCGCGTCGATCACACCGGTGGTCGTGATCGGCCGCGTCACGGGCGAAAAGTCCGTGCCATGCTTCGTAGTGAACGATCGCCAGGGCGGATATCTCGCCGCACAGCATTTGCTGGAACTGGGGCATCGCGAAATCGGGATCATCTGGGACCATTCGCGCTATCAATGGTCGACGCTTCGTTGGAAGGGCGTGGAAAAAGCGTTTGCCGGCGTCGGACTGCGCATCGATCCGCGCAACGTCTTCTTGATCGAAGACAAATCGTCGGACGCGGGCTACAGCGCCGCTAACAAACTCATGGCGCAGAATGCCAAACTTACGGCGATCTGCTGCGTGAACGATCTGACGGCCATTGGCGCGGTGCGCGCCGTCTTCGACGCCGGGCGCAGCGTGCCGGAGGATATTTCCGTCACCGGCTTCGACGATCTGTACCTGGCGCGCCACTACAATCCGCCGCTCTCGACCGTGGCGCAGCCGCTCGACCGCCTCGGTCAACTGGCCACGCAAACGTTGCTTGAGCGGATCGCGCATCCCAAGCGCGCGATGAAGGGCGCGATCCTGAAGCCGTCGCTGGTGGCGCGTCGATCTACGGCCCCGCCGGCGCCAAACGCCCGGCGGTCTACGACCGAGCTTCGCTAGAAAAACTACTGACGTGCTATGATGGGAACATCATGAACAAGAAGGCTCAATTTGGCGTCGCAATTGCCATTGTTCTTGCCACCATGGCTTATTTGGCCAAAGCCGGAGTGGAGCAAAGCAAAACATACTACGTCACCATCAAAGAACTGCAAGCGATGAAGCAGGGAGACCGCGACCGTCGCTTGCGCGTGGGCGGCAACGTCGCGCCCGGCAGCATCAAGCGCGAAGGACGCCGCACCGAGTTCACGCTGGTGGAGGAAGATCGCACGATCCCGGTGGTCTACACCGGATCGGCGCCGCTGCCTGACACCTTCGTCGACAACTCGCAGGCGCTGGCGGAAGGTCATTTGAACAAGAACGGCGTGTTCGAAGCCAACGGCATTCAAGCCAAGTGCGCTTCGAAGTACGCGGCCAAGCCCGGAGAGCCCGGTCAACAGATGACCAATCCGAAGCCGGCCCCGAAAACGTCGTTTGCGCCAGGCAAGTCTTAATTCGTTTCGGTCCCACTCAGGGAGCGTTCATAAATGGAAAATGTCGGCAGTTTTGCACTTCTCCTAGCGTTGGCGCTCGCGGCATATTCGCTTGGCGGATCGGCCGTCGGCGCCTGGCGCAACAAACCCGTGCTGGTGAAAAGCTCGCAGCGCGCCACGATCGCGGTGTGGGCGCTTGTGACGCTCGGCATCGCGTCGCTTTTCTACCTGCTGATGACCGATCAGTTCCGCATGAGCTATGTGGCAGCGCACAGTAATCGCGACTTGCCGCTGTTCTACAAGGCGACGTCGCTGTGGTCGGGCCAAGAGGGCTCGCTGCTGCTGTGGAGCTGGATTCTCTCGACCTACGCGATGCTGATCGTGGTCATTCATCGCAAGGCCTCGCCGGCGGTGAAGCCGCTGATCCCGTGGGTGAACGCGGTGATGATGGGGTCGCAGTGCTTTTTTCTGTGGCTGAACACGATCGTCGCGAGTCCTTTCCATTTGCTGTTGGCCTCCGGTGAAGGCGCGGTGAACATGGCCGTTCCCGACGGAAAAGGCTTGAACCCTCTGCTGCAGCATCCCGCGATGGTGATCCATCCGCCGATTTTGTATATCGGCTACGTGGGATTCGCCGTGCCGTTCGCTTTCGCCGCCGCCACGCTGATCGTGAAACCGAAGGGCGAAGAGTGGATTCACGTGACGCGCAAGTGGACCATGGTCACGTGGCTTTTCCTCGGAACTGGAATTCTGCTCGGCGCACGCTGGGCCTACGCGGTGCTCGGATGGGGTGGATATTGGGGCTGGGATCCGGTGGAAAACGCCTCGTTCATGCCGTGGCTTACCGGCACGGCGTTTCTGCATTCAGTGATGATGCAGGAGAAGAAAGGCATGTTGAAGGTTTGGAACATGGCCTTAGTCTTCTCGACGTACCTGCTGTGCTTGTTCGGCACGTCGCTGACGCGCAGTGGCATGGTGAGTTCGGTTCACGCCTTCGCGCGTTCGCCCATCGCCCCGTATTTCACAGCAATGTTGGCGCTGGGCGTCACGTTTTCCGTGGGGCTGCTGCTGATGTCGCGGGATTACTTGCGCAGCGAGAATCGACTGGAGTCGCTGGTATCGCGCGAGTCGAGTTTCTTGTTCAACAATCTCGTACTTCTCGCCGCCTGCTTCACCGTTTTGTGGGGCACGCTCTTCCCGGTGATTTCCGACGCGGTCACGGGCAACAAAATCAGCGTGGGTCCGGCGTTTTTCAACAAGGTGAATATTCCCGTGGGATTGTTCCTGCTGTTCCTCACGGGCGTGGGACCGCTGCTCGCGTGGCGCCGCAGTTCGCTCGATGGATTGCGCCGCAATTTCCTCGGGCCGGCGATCCTGGGCGGCGTGGCACTGGTGGGTTTGTTCGCCGCGGGCATGCGCAGTTTCTTCGCGCTGATGACGTTCATGCTGTGCGTCTTCGTCACGGCGACGATCGTGCAGGAATTTTACAAGGGCGCGTCGGTATTGGCGCGCAAGCGCGGCATTTCGCTCTTGGCCGGCGTCCGCGATCTGACCCTGAGCAACACGCGACGTTACGGCGGATACGTGGTGCACATTGCGATCGTGCTGATGTTTATCGGATTCGCGGGTCAGGCGTTCACCGCGGAACTCGAGACTGAGTTGAAGCCCGGAGAATCCGCGACGCTGAAGAATTATCGCTTCGACCTGACGAGCGTTACGAACCAAGACAATCCGAACTTTGCCGGCATGACGGCCGTGGTGGACGTTTACAAGGACGGCGAGAAAATCGCCACCATGGATCCCGAGCGCCGCTTCTATAAAGCGAGTCAGCAGCCCACAAGCGTCGTGAACATTCGTCAGCGCTTGAACGAAGATTTGTACCTGGTGCTGCTCGGGCCGGGGCAGGACCGCGCCGGCGTTGGAATCCACGCCTACGTGAATCCGCTGGTGATGTGGCTGTGGATCGGCGGATTCGTGAATATTCTCGGCACGCTTCTCGCGCTGAAGCCGTCGCGCGGAGTGCATGAAACGCCGCGTCGCGCGGCCGCGCTTGTGGTGCCCGACGCGGTGCGAGCGACATTATGAAGTCAGGCCCGGCTTTCGCAATTTTAGTGCTCGCGGCCGTCGCCATCGCGGGTCCCGCGCCCGGCATCGAGACGGAACGCGAGTATCACAGCGCGGGCGACAAGCTGATTTGTCTCTGCGGATGCATGCAGTCGGTCTACGGATGCAATCACTATGGTTGTCCGCAGTCGGATGGTTTGCGGAAAGAATTGCGGGCCGCGATCGCCTCCACCGACTCCGAGCAAGCCGCGATCGACGTGATGGTGAAAGAGTACGGCGACAAAATTCTCACCGAACCGCCCAAGCATGGATTCAGCTTGTCGGCGTGGATCATGCCGTTCGCGGCCTTGGGCGCGGGCGGAATTCTGGTGATTCTCGTTCTGCAAGGATGGCGGCGTCACGCGCTGCAAGCCGCGGCGGTCGCGGCCGAGCGTCAGCAGGTGGATCCCGCGCTGCTCGACAAGTATTCGAAGCAGATCGACAAGGAGATAGAGGACTAAGCCATGGTCGCGGTTGTCTGCATCCTGATGGCGATTGTGGCGCTGGCTTTCGTGCTGTTCGTTGAGCCGGAAGTCGCCGCCGGGCCGGTGGTCGACGAGCAGTTGATGCCGCTGCTGCGCAAGAAGGATGTTCTCTACGAAAATTTGCGCGACCTGTTGTTTGAGTTTCGCATGGGCAAGCTGTCGGAAGCCGATTACGCCGAGTCGAAGCGCTCGGCGCAGGCCGAACTTGTCCCTTTGATGAGCGCGATCGACGAACTGAACGCCAAGAAAATCCGCGAAGAGATCACGCCGCCGGCCGGTTGGTGCGCGCGTTGTGCCCACACAAATCCCGACTCGAACGCATTCTGCGGAAACTGCGGTGCGCCGCTGAAAAAGAAGAGCAAACGATGAGGCTGGCGCGCTTTCTTTCCGTTCTTGCACTCGTCGCGGTCAGTTTGCCGGCGGCGGTGAACGGCGTGGTCAACAATGGCACCACGGGCAAACCACAAGCAGGCGTGAAGGTCACGCTGATCAAGCTCGATCAGGGCATGGTGGAGATTGGTCACGCCGTCAGCGCCGCCGACGGGACATTTTCCATCGATGCGCCGCCGCCCGCCGCCGACATTCCCTATCTCCTTCGCGCCGACTATCAGGACGTGGCGTATCACGGCGCGGCCCGAGAAGCGGCGAAAGTAGTTTCCATCAACGTGTTCGATAAGACCACCGACCACAGCAAGGTGATGCTCGCGTCGCATCAACTGATCGTCGAGCCGCGGCAAGGGCGGATGCTGGTGTCGGAGATCTACACCATCAACAACGACACGCAGCCGCCGCGCACGCTCGTCGCCGGCGCGGGCACCAAGGACACGTTCGATTTCACCGCCGCCAAGGGTGTCGTGCAGGACATGAGCATTGCGGTTTCCGGCCCCAGCCAGATGCCGCTGCGCCAGACGGCGGCTGAGCATCCCGGCATGGTTTATGGTCTCGAGATGCCACTGAAGCCCGGCGAGACGAAAGTGGAAGTGAACTACAAACTTCCTTACGAAGACTCGTTTCAATGGGAGCAGGTGCCTGGAAAATCGCTGCTCGCGGGAACGCCGGAGACAACGGTGATCGCGCCGCTCGATGTGGTGACGATCTCAGGCGTCGATCTCACGCTGACGAAGAAAGAACCGAAGCAGGGAGCCGCGTTTTACTCGTGGAATTCAGCGCAGCCGCTGAAGTTTTCCATCAGCGGGATTCTCGCCGACAACGGCTCGGCCGCCGATGCACCGGCGGGATCGGGCGATGCGGGCGGGGCCACGCCCGGAGGGGAAGGCGGCGACGCGAATTCCGCCGAGTCGCTTTCGACCGTCGAAAATCAGAACTTCGTCTATCAAGCGCGCTGGAAGATCCTGATCGTACTCGCCTCCGCGCTGGGCTTGGGATTATTCAACCTCTACCGGCAGAGTGCGGCTACTTCATCGCCGAAGCCGAAGCACGCGGCGCCCACGCCGGTCCTCGCAAAAAAATGAGCGCATCCGCCGTGGAAGCGCGCGGACTGTCAAAATTCTTCGGCGCCAAGGTCGCGCTGGAGGAAGTTTCGTTTTCTCTTGCGCGCGGAGGCATTCTAGCGCTTCTCGGTCACAATGGCTCGGGAAAAAGCACGCTGCTGCAAACGCTCGCCGGCATCTTGTCGCCGTCGGAAGGAAGAGTCCACATCTTCGGCGAGAATCCCGTGGAAAGTGAAGCGGCGCGCGCGCGCTTCGGTTTCATGGGCCACTCGAGTTTGCTGTACGGCGATTTTTCCGGCGTCGAAAACCTCGAGTTTTACGCGCGCCTCCATGGACTGCGCGACGGCACAGCGCGCGCCTCTCGCTGGCTCGACTATTTTCAACTAGCGCACGCGGCGCGTTATCGCGCCCGCGCCTACTCGCAGGGGATGCGCCAACGCTTGTCGCTGGCCCGCGCCGTGTTGCATGATCCCGACTTGTTGCTGCTCGACGAGCCGTTTGCGGGCCTCGACGACGTTTCAAGTGGACTTGTCGCAAAACTCCTCGCCGATTTCCGGACCGCGGGACGGACGGTGATCGTTTCCACGCATCAGACGGCGCACATCGATCCTCTCGCGCCTCAATATTTGCGATTGACGCAGGGCCGAGTTGATCGAGAAAGGCCGGCATCATGAGCGGATTCTTCGAGTCCGCCTGGGCCATCGCCGAGCGCGACATGCGCGCCGAATGGCGCAGCAGGGAAATCTTCAACCCGATGCTTTTTTTCGGGCTGCTCGTCATCGTTTTGTTCAGCTTTAGCTTCGAGCCCGACGCCGAAGAGACGCAACGGATTGGCGGCGGATTGTTGTGGATGGCGTTTTTGTTCTCCGGAATGCTGGCGATGAACCAATCGTTTCCACGCGAGATGCACGAACGCACGCTGCATGGATTGCGCACCGCGCCGATTCCTCCGGCGTCGATCTTCGCGGGAAAATTCATCAGCAACATGGCGTTTGTGGTGCTCGCGGAGTGCGTCCTGTCGCTGTTGTTCGCGATGTTCTTCAATCTTCCGCTGCTGCCGATCCTGGGGCGCTTCGCCGCGGTGCTCGTCGCCGGCACTTGGGGATTGGTCGTCACCGGGACGTTTTTCTCGGCGCTCACGTTGCATACGCGCATGCGCGAGTTGATGATGCCGCTGCTACTCTTGCCGATTTCAGTGCCTCATATGATCGCCGCGGTCTCGGCGACCGCCGAATTGTTCCAGCAGCAAACGCTTTCGCAGCTTTGGTTCACGCAACTGATCGGATATGATGTGGTTTTCACGACGCTCGGATTGTTGTTGTTCCATTTCGTCATCGAGGATGTTTGATGCGCAATCGATTCTTCATACCGATGCTGGCCTTCACCGTGGTGTTGATGGCGATCGCGCTATACATGACGTTCCTGTGGGTGCCCGCCGATTTCACACAGGGCGACGTGCAACGGATTTTCTATTTTCACCTGGGATCGTTCTGGACCGCCAGCGTCGCGCTGACGCTCAACGCGCTGGCGTGCCTGATGTACATTCTGCGTCGCATGGATCGCGCCAAGGCCGAGTTTTGGGATGCCTTGGCGGCATCCTCCGCGGAAATCGGCGTGATCTTCTGCGCCGGAGGATTGGCCTTCGGGACGTTTTGGGCCAAGCCGGTCTGGGGCACGTGGTGGGTTTGGGACGCGCGCCTCACGCTCACGTTTCTCACGTGGCTTTTGTACATCGCGTATCTGTTGCTGCGTGGATTTCTGGAAGGATCGGATCGCGCCGGGATGATTTCCGCGGTCTATGGAATATTCGCCATCGCAGCCGTGCCGATGGTGTACATGTCGAACCGCTGGTTTCGCACGCAGCATCCCCAGCCGGTGATTGGGGGCGGAGAAGGTTCCGGGATGCCAGGCAGCATGTGGCTTACGGTTTTTGCGGCGTGGTTCGCGATGCAGGCGTTGATGTGTTGGTATTTGACGCAGCGCATGCCGTTGGAACGCGGCAAGCGCGAAGCGGAACGCTTACGCCGCCAACTGCGCGTGGAGGACGTATGACCAACGCCAACTTTTTATTCGGCGCCTACGGAGTCGTCGCGGCGATACACGTCGTTTATCTTTTGACGCTGCGTTCGCGCGGACGGCAATTGAAGGAAGAACTGGATCGGCTCCGCGAACGAGCCGCGAGGAAAAAAGCATGAGCGAATTTCACGGCAAGAACGTATTGGTCACAGGCGCGTCGAGCGGGATCGGCTGGCACACGGCGAAGAAATTTGCCGAAGCGGGCGCGAACGTGGTCGCGCATTACCGCAACAATCGCGAGGGCGCGGAAACGCTGCGGCCGTTCGGCGTGAAAGGTCTGGTGCAATGCGATCTCGCCACGAGCGCGGGGATTCCTCCACTAGAAAAGGCGGTGGAATCGCATTTGGCCGGGCGCGTGGACATCCTGGTCAACAATGCGGGATCGTTGGTCAAGCGCAAGATCATCGCGGAAATGGACGAAGAGCTTTGGGACTTGGTGATGAACGTGAACCTCAAGTCAGTGTTCTTGGTGACGCGCGCGTTCCTGCCGGGCATGCTGGCGCGGAAGTCCGGCGCGATCGTCAACGTCGCGTCGATCGCGGGACGTCACGGCGGCGGCGGTGGCGCCGTCGCGTACGCCACGACGAAAGGCGCGCTGATCACCTTTACCAAAGGACTGGCGAAGGAATGCGCCACGAGCGGCGTGCGCGTGAACGCGGTGAATCCCGGCGTGATCGTGACGCCGTTCCACGATCAGTTCTCGACGCCCGCGATGATGGAAACGTTCCGCGGCATGATCCCCATGGCACGCCACGGATGGCCGGAAGAAGTCGCGGACGGAATTTTGTATCTCGCGTCGCCACGCGCCACCTACATCACCGGCGAGTGTATCGAAATCAACGGCGGCCAGTTGGTGGATTAAGCCAGGATTAGGCGTCGACCATTCGGCTCGGAAATGGCATGGCCGAACTCGGAAGCCGTTTCCAGCCACAGGTTGTGAGCCAATCGTCTGCGCAGCCGGTTTGTATCAGGGCACGGCTTCAGCCGTGCCGACCCAGACGTTTGGAAATCGGGGGCTTTAGCCCCCGGCAAACGACGGCTGATCCACAATCTTGCTAAGTGGAAAGCCGCAGGGGCTAAAGCCCCAGGGAGAAGAGCCTGCTGGCGGCACGGCTGAAGCCGTGCCCTGATACAAAACGGCTGCGCAGACGAGATTGCCTCACAGTTCCACCCCAATCGAATTCGAATTGAGCCACTACCCGCACGTGGGAAGTCTTGGCGTGATCACCCCCTCGTCCGGATGGACTCCAGTTCTGGCATACTTTGACGTATGCATAGGGCTTACCGAGCACTCCACACGATAGTTCTGGCGCTGATCGTTGTCTTATCAGCAGGCCTATCCATCTCCGCACAAGCACAGAGGCAATCCGCCGGCGACACCGACAAGCAAGTCGCGGCGTGGGTGCGTTCACACGCCGTGAAACTGGACACTGTGGAAGCCGGTCATGGATTTGCGGATATGCAGCCGTTGAAGAAGATCGTGGGCAATGCGCGGATCGTTTCGCTGGGAGAGGCGACGCATGGTTCACGCGAATTCTTTCAGTTGAAGCACCGCATGCTGGAGTTTCTCGTGACTCAAATGGGTTTCTCGATTTTCTCGATTGAAGCGAACATGCCGGAGGCGTATCGCCTGAACGACTACGTGCTCAACGGCAATGGCGATCCGGCGAAGCTTCTCCGCGGCATGTATTTCTGGACCTGGGACACGCAAGAGGTGCTGGACATGATCCAGTGGATGCGCGAAATCAACAAGTCGGGCAAGGCTCGCGTGCAGTTTACGGGATTCGATATGCAAACGCCCGACGTGGCCGCACAAATCGTGAGCGACTATGCGTCGAAATCGGTTCCCGACCTCGTAGATTTGGTTCGCGACGGCAGCCAGAAAGCGAAGGCCGCGGCCACAACAGAAGCTGGCGGCGGACCCAGTTTCGGCGTCGCCACCGCGCAATTTCCCGTGAATGAAGCCGCTGGAAAACGCGTCAAGTTCAGCGGATATATCAAGACCGAAGGGATTACCCGCGGCTACGCAGGATTGTGGTGGCGCGTGGATGGACCCAAGGGCTCGCAACTGGCTTTCGACAATATGCACGACCGCGGCGCGAAGGGCACCTCCGATTGGACGCGTTATGAGATCGAGCTTCCCGTGGCGGCGGAGGCCACCAATATCAATTTCGGCTGCATTCAAACCGGCGACGGAACGGCCTGGTTCGATGGACTTGAAGTGGAGTTGGACGGCAAGCCGTATCGGGGCACGAACGCGGCCGATCTCGACTTTGAGTCGCCCGCGCCGCGAGGATTTTTCACAGGCGGCAACGGATATCGTGTGCAAATCGATGCGGCGGTTTTTCACAGTGGGAAACAAAGCCTGCAGATGAAATTCCAAGGTGCGCCGAGAAACAATTTCGGCGTTGCTACCGGGTCGTTTCCAGTTCAGGAAGCGGCCGGCAAGCGAATCAAATTCAGCGCCTATGTTAAAACGCAAAATGTCACCGACGGGTATGCTGGCTTGTGGTGGCGTGTAGATGGGCCGTCCCAAAACATGCTCGCTTTCGACAATATGCACGACCGGGGAGTGACCGGCACCACCGATTGGAAACGGTACGAGATCGAATTGCCCGTCGCCGCCGAGGCGACGAACATCAATTTCGGTTGTATGAACACCGGTCAAGGGACCGCTTGGTTCGATTCGCTGGAGATCGAAGTGGATGGCAAACCCTATGCGAATGCGGCGAATCTAGATCTCGATTTCGAATCGGACAAGCCGTCGTTTTTCTTGGGTGGCGCCGGATACAGCGTGACGTTGGACAAAGAGGTGTTTCATACCGGCAAACAGAGCGTCCAGATGAAGTTCCTGACGGCTGTTGCGCCACGTCCGCGGCCGGCTGTGGACACCAAGGCGGTTGTCGCAAATTGGAAAGAGATTGTTCAACGCTTGGAAGCTGGCCGGACGAAGAACACGAAGCCAGATGAAGCGCTGGAGTGGGCGATCCAAAACGCGCGTGTCGTGCTTCAGAGCGTGCAGATGCGCTCGAACGAAGTTTCGCGCGATCGCAGCATGGCCGATAACATTACGTGGATTCTGGACCATTCGCCGGAAGCGAAGGTGGTGTTGTGGGCCCACAACGCCCACGTCGCGACGAACGGCGGTCTAGGATTCGAATCGATGGGGTCTTTTTTACGCAAAGCGTATGGCGACAAAATGGTGGTCTTCGGTTTCGGCTTCAACCAGGGATCTTTTCAGGCGATCGAGTCCGGCAAGGGTCTGCACGATTTCACGGTTGGGCCCGCAATCGCCGGATCCCTGGACGCGATGATGGCCGCCAGCGAAATACCGATCTTCGCGCTCGATTTCCGGCAGTTCGCTCCCAACACTCCAGCGTTCGACTGGTTGAATCAACCGCACAAGGCTCGCTCGATCGGCGCCGTGTACAGCGAAAACGCTGCCGACAGTTTCTGGACGAACCAGAAAGCCCCGGAAACCTACGACGTCCTATTGTTTGTCGAGAAGACCACGGCGGCGCACAAGAATCCCGGGCGGTGAGGAACGGCCACGCGTCATTTTAGATCGATCGCCAACGGATGCTTGGGCTGGTACAAGCCGATCGTGCCGCCGCCGGGAAGGCGCAACTTGGTAATCGAGCCCCATCGGGCTTCCTGAACTTCGGAACAGGAAATACCTTTCTGGACAAAGGAAGCCATCTCGGCTTTCAGATCGTCGCAGATGAAATACAGTTCGTGCGCGCCGTTTTCATCGGATGGATGGAACGCCGCTTCTGCCGGCGGCAGCGCGAAGATGAGCCATCCGTGACCAGCGTCCACTGATTTGAATCCAAGAACGCCGCGAAAGAATGCGCGGTCCGCCTCAGCGTTCTTGGAGTAGATAACGGTATGAGCGGCTGAAATCATGGGTCCCTCCTTCGGGTTTCCAGTATAACCGCCGAGGTCGTGGATCAATTTGAATTCGATCCCTGTTTGAACTGTGAGCCAATCGTCTGTGCAGCCGCGTTGTATCTCTTTTGTATCAGGGCACGGCTTCAGCCGTGCCGACCCAGACGCTTGGAAAAGTGGGCTTTAGCCCCCGGCAAACAACGGCTGATCCACAATCTTGCCAAGTGGAAAGGCGCAGGGGCTAAAGCCCAGGAACAAGGCCGGAGGGCGGCACGGCTGAAGCCGTGCCCTGATACAAAGAATATCTACGCGCAAGGGTTCGATTTCCGCAAGTCCTGTGATCGGACTTCAAATTGAACCACTACCACCGCCGACGACCATTTGACTCTCGCCCCGGTATGCGCGAACATGGAGCTAACGGGAGGTACTTGACCATGTTGCAAGCGGATTCGGCAAGTGTCGCGTGGAACGGGGACAAGAAGCGTTGGGAAGTTCGGGTGCAAGTGGGCGCGGAAGTGGTCCGGCGGCCATTGACGGGTGTGGCTGAGCGGGCCGAGCCGAACGTCTTGAAGTCGAAAGCGATAGAGGTGGCGGCGGATGAGGGTTACGCGCTCGATGTGGGACATGTGAGCCTCGCGGCATGAAAAGAGACGCATGAAGGACGACGCATGAAGTGTGTCGTTGTCGGCGGGCAGTCGCGCGATGTCGGAAAAACGTCGGTGACGGCGGCGATCATCGCGGCGATGCCGGAGTTCGGCTGGACCGCCGTCAAGATCACGCAGCACGGCCATGGCATTTGCTCGCGATCCGGCGAGCCGTGCGCCTGCGCGGTGACTGCGCCCGATTGTCCATACGCCATCGACGAAGAACGCGACCTCGCCGGCCGCACCGATACGTCGCGCTTTTTACGCGCGGGCGCGCGGCGCGCGCTTTGGGTGCGCACGCCGATCCATCAGCTCGGCGTCGCGATGCCGGCGCTGCAAACGGAAATCGCCGGGGCGGGGCATGTCATTATGGAATCCAATAGCGTCATCGAGTTCCTGCGGCCGGATGTTTACCTCACCGTTCTCGATCCTACCGTGGAAGATTTCAAGACCAGCGCCCGACGGTTTTTGGATCGCGCCGATGCCGCCTTAGTGATGCGCCGCGGCGCGGAAGTGCCGGAGAGTCACGCCCGCATCTTTCACACCGAGCGCGGCGTGTGGATCGATCGCGAGGTTGTCGCGTTTCTGCGCGAGCGTCTCGGAGTATGATTTCATTCATGCTGGCTTTTCCTCTTTTCCTCCTATTGGCGGGTGATTCCTCGGGCGCCGCCGACGTCAAGGCGTGGCGCGCGCATCAGGAACAAAAAATGCGCGGCGATAAGTCGCCGTTTGCGGTGGAGCGTGTGGAAATCCTCGACCATGATCACTCGACACTCGGCAGCGGCGCGAACGCCACGGTGAAGTTGCCGGGTGAAGGCATTCCGCCGGTCGCGGGCGAAGTGGTGATTCGCGGCAAGGACGCCGTTTTGATTCCGTCGTCGCCGCTGCTTACCGTCAACGGCAAGCAGGAAAAAGAGCACGTGCTGATCGGGACCGATTGGGTCGCGCTCGGTTCGTATCGCCTGCAAATCCGCCACCCCGACGGAAAAATCGCGTTGCGCATCGCGAATCTCAAGGGCAAGGCGATGATGAGCTACTCGGGACTGAAGTATTTCGACTACAACGAGCATTACCGGGTGCCCGCGCAGTTCACGCCGCTTAGCGGCAAGCACGAACTCACCGTGGATTCGTCGCAAGGCGGACCGCAGCAGCTTCCTTACGTCGGAAAACTCACGTTCAAGCTCGACGGGCAATCCTACACACTCGACGCCTTCATCGACGACGACGAGCCGGACGTGTTGTTCATCATCTTCCGCGACGCTTCCAGCGGCAAGGAGACCTACGGCGTGGGGCGTTATGTATATGTGGCGCGCACGCCGAACGGCGAAACGATTCTCGATTTCAACAAGGCGTTCAATCCGCTCTGCGCCTACGGACCGATGTTCTTCTGTCCGATTCCGCCGAAGCAGAACCATTTACCCGTTGCGATCTTGGCGGGCGAGAAGCCGTACAGCCATCACTAAATGATTCACCTTCCGGCCTCCGCGCTTTTGGCGCAGGTCACAGCCCGAAGCGTGCGCCGCTTCTTCGTACACCTCGGCGCCCTGGGACTGATCCCGCTCGGCGTTCTCGATAGCTCGGTGATCCCGCTGCCGGGAAGTATGGATTTGGTCACGGTACTGCTTGTCGCGCGCAATGGGCTATGGCTCTACTACGCCGCGATGGCGACCGCCGGTTCGGTGCTCGGCGGATTCTTCACCTATCGTTTGGCACGCAAGGGCGGAAAGGAAATGTTGACGCGCCGATTCTCCGCGCGCACGCTGGAGCGCGTGAATGCCATGTTCCATCGCTCAGGATTCGCGGCGATCGCCGTGCCGGCCGTGCTTCCGCCACCCACTCCCATGGTGCCGTTCGTGCTCGCCGCGGGAGCGATGGACTATCCAGTCGGCCGATTCCTGATCGCACTGACAGTGGGACGCTTGGCCCGCTACACGATCCTGGGGCTGCTGGCGGAACGCTACGGACGGCACATTCTGCGATTTTTTTCGCAGCATGCGCTGGCCGTGGGTGTTGTCGGCACGGTGGTGATCGGGCTGGCGGTGGCCCTCACGCTTGGAAAGCCGCTTATCAAGAAGCGCGCATGAAGTCCGCGGTCGCGTCGAGGATTTCACGATTCACATCCGCCGGCTTGCGTCCGCGTACTTTGAAGGAATGATCGCCGCCGTCGATCCAACGCACCGTCGCGCGATCGCCAATTTTCTTCAGCACGCCCTTCAGCAAGTCCGGCTCGGCAAAAGCGTCGCGCGTTCCTTCGATGAAAAGCATTGGTTCGCGGAGTTCGTAAAGATGCGCGTCACGCAACTGATGCTGCTTGCCGGGCGCGTGCAGCGGATATCCGAAGAAAACCAGGCCGCGAATGGCCGGGGCTTCGGCGGCCAAATGCGCGGCCATCTGACTGGAGATGCGTCCGCCCATCGACTTGCCGCCGATGAAAAAGCCTTGTGGGAAAAGTTCCGCGCCGCGCCGCGCGGCCGCCAGATAGCATTCTTCGAGCACCGGCGCTTTGTCCGGGACATGTTTGCGATTTTCGGCGTAGGAAAAGTTGAAGCGCAAGGAAGGGAAGCCGCGCACCGCGAGACCCTCGGCCATCTCCACGAGAAATGCACTGTCGAGATTGCCGCCCGCTCCGGGCGCCATCACCAGGCCGGGTCCCGGCGTCGTATCAACCGTGTGAAGCGCGGCGGAAACCCGTTGGCCCGGGCGCCATTCGATTGCCAAACGTTTTTCACTCACGGAAGTATTCTAAGCTCAAACGGACAAGCAGGGACTACGGCCGATGTTGGTACGGGCGCACGATGGGAGGCGGAGGCGCGGCCGTTGGCGTGATGTAGACGATTTCCGCGGAGTCCGGCGTGGGCAGCGGCACGGCGAATCCCACGTTCATGAGCGTCGCTCCAGCCGTTATGAACGACGTTCCGGCGTCTTGGAAGCGCACCGAATAATACCCGTTCGGCTGCAATCCTTGCGGGTTGACTTGCAGCGTCGCGCTTTGACCTTGCGTGCGATACGCGTAGATCACCGCCGAATCCATCGACGCGTTGTACGATTCGATGGCGCTCGAGTTGTGGAACCCCGGATACGGTCCCAAGTGAAAGACCTTGCCGTCGCGGATCAAACCGCGCAGCGACTTGTAGATGGAAATTTCCTTGGATACCAGCGCCACGTCGTCCGGCGACCACGTGCTGATGTCTTCCATCAGGATCATCGGCCCGCCGAATTCGCTGGTTCGCATGGTCCACGTGGTCGGCGGGCCCGTTACGTAGCGGTCGATGTAACGCGGCGACATCACGTAGCTCTGTCCGTAGACTGCCTGGATCCGCAGTTCCTCGCCGCACGCGTCGCAACTGGCCGCAGTCACGTAGTTTTTCACCATGTTGAAGGTGAGCATCTGCGCGCCGTCGGAATTGTTCTCCCACAACAGATTCGGATACGTTTGTTGCGACCACGAAACGAGCTGGCTGATGCCTTGCACCGAGTTCGACCAATTGCTGTTGGCCGGATCGTGGGTGTGCGACGACTTGGTGCATTGCTTAACCAGATTCTCGCCGTCTTGCGTGATCCAATCGGGCTGGAAATCGTTGACCAATTCGGTGATTTCCGCTTGCGCGTACGATTGCGTGGGTTGATTGCCCAGGCAAATGGGGTCGGCGCCGTAGTATTCGCTCGGCTCGGTGGCTTGCCAGTCGGGATTGTTGGTGAGGAGGTCGGAGTTGGCGGCCGCTTCGGCGGGAGTCCAATGCAGGCCCAGTTTCATGCCGAGCGAATGCACATAGTTGCTGAAGGCGGGCAATCCGCCGGGACCAAACTTGGCGTTGGCGGCTTCGGTGTTGCCGATCGCCGTATTCCATCCCAGGTCGACGATGAAAAGCTCCACGCCCATCGCCGCGGCGTTGGCGGCCATCTGGCTGAGATTCGCGGAGCTGAAGTTGGTGTTGTATCCCCACGTGTCGAACGCCACGTACGGAAAATTGTTGTCCGGCAAGGGAAGCGCCAGCACCGATTCGGTGTAGCGCTGAGTGCGATATCCAGCTTCGTCCCAGTTTCCGGTGTACAGCCCCAGAAACGCGGCGGGCAAAGTCACCGGCACGCCGGGAACCACCGCGAGATTCAGCGAATTCGGACCGCCCGACACCACCACCGGCGACGCCGCGTCGGCCTGCATCGCGGTGACGGTGGCTTGGCCGTCAAATTCCCATCCGGCGACGATTCCGCTGCCGGAGGGGAATCCCAGCGCCAGCCAGGTGATGTAATCGGCGTGCGCACCGGAGAAAACCGCGCTGCCGCTCGGCGTTTGGTCGAGGATCACTTGGTTCGGTTGCAGGAAATCGTTCGTTCCGGTTTGATATTGATGCACCGAGAACGCTTGGACGTCGCCACCGCTCGGCCAGCGCCAGTTCATGAAATTGGCGGTGGTCAGCATGTGCGTGGATCCCGTGGTGCTCACGGTGAGGTAGTAGCGGAAAAACGGCTGCGCGGGATGCGCTTCGATGTCGACGATCACCTGCAACGAGAGCTGCGCATTCTGCAGCGTGATCACGCGACGAACGCCTCCGGCGCCGGCGTTCTCTTGATGCGATTCCACGAGCGTCCACGGTGTTGTGTCGTTCACGACGACGCCGTCGCTTACCAAAGAGATCAGCGACATTTGGTCGCCGGGCGTGGGCGCGAACTTCACTGTGCCATCGGTAGTCGCGAAAGACGAAAACTGGAACACTCCCGCGGGTGTCAGGGCGAACGTTGCCTTCATGGCGCTGTTCTTTACCCCAAAGGTCTGCGAGGTTTGGTCGTACCAAGTGATCGGCTGATCCTGCGCACAAGGACTCGTTCCCACTGACAGGATCAGTGCGAAAAGTGACGCGCGGATAGTCTTCGAGTTCACGGGAACCCCCTTCAGGTTCGAACTCCTCATATTCATCTTCGTTAGCGTACCTTTGTTACGACCCGGGACAGAACACGGGGAATACCGGAAAGAACCGCCAGGACCCGGTGAAGTCCTTGAAACAGAAAGCTCAGAGTATCAGGCCACGGTCTTAGTGGGGGTAAAGACCGGTAGCGCGCGGCCTAGTACGATTAACCCTTCGCGACATTTGATGTTGCGCAGGTACGTTGCGTTACAAGAAACTGAAGAGAATAGAGGATCTTAATACTTCGGTAGAAAGGGTGTGCCGAAAAGGACACAGGCCCCTCTTGCGGAGGGGCCTGCGGCTCGAAGACAAAAAAACTACATCTTGCCCGTGGAACCGGTCGAGCCCTTCTTGCCAGTGGAACCCTTGGAACCGGTGCCACCCTTCTTGCCGCTGGACTTCTTGCCAGTAGATCCGGTAGCTGCCGGAGCCATCTTGTCTTGGGCGGCGAGGCCCAGGCACAGACTCGTAACCGCCACCGCGAGGAAATACACAAACGACTTCTTCATTTACATCCTCCTCCCATGCATGGGGGTGAAAAGATTCGGAACTTCGCTACTGTACTCGCGCTAAGCCACAGAGTCAAGGACTTTTCGCGTAATTTGCGTGTCCCGCGCAACAACCTGCTGGTGGGGGGCTTGGCGGTAATGGCTCATTTGAATTCCGACCACAGGACTTGCGGAAATCGAACCCGAGTAGGTACGCCTTGTATCAGGGCACGGCTTCAACCGTGCCGCCAGCAAGCCTTGTTCCTGGGGCTTTAGCCCCTGCGGCTTTGTATTCGGCAGGATTGCGGATCAGCCGTTGTTTGCAGGGGCTAAAGCCCACCCACTATTTCCAAACGTCCGGGTCGGCACGGCTGAAGCCGTGCCCTGATACAAAAGAGATACAAAGCGCTGCGCAGACGAGTGGCTCACCGTGCGACAGGGATCCAATTCAAATTGAGCAACGACCGGCGTGGCAGATTGATTGTCAGTACCCCAGGGTTCCTCCTCGCAAGAAAAACCCTCTTCACCTTGGCCACATTCAAGCGCCCGCTTTGCGCGGGCAAATAACGTCGCAAGTGCTTACTGCGTGCCTTTACCCGCCCGCGGACCCATATTGTCGCGCGCCGGCGCGTGGTCCAGATTCGCGCAATACTTGCCGGTTTCGTAGACAAGCTGGCCGATGCGCGCCATCTTGTCGAACAGGATCTTCTCCACGCTGTCGGTGTTGGCGTGATAGTCCGGATGCAGTCCGGTGGTGAAGAAGATGATCGGAATGCCCTTCGACGCATAGCTATAGTGATCCGAACGATAGTAAACGCGCTCCGGATCGGCCGGATCGTTCATGGCGAAGTCCAGGGTCAAGGGATCCTTGAGCTTTTTGTTCACATCCTTAACAATTCCATGGAGTTCGCTGGAGATGCGATCCGATCCGACCAGATAGACCTGGTTGGCGTTCTCGGGCTTGTCCTGATCGTTGCGGCCGATCATGTCCATGTTGAGATTGGCAACGGTTTTTTCGATCGGCACGGCCGGATAATCGGCGTTATAGCGCGATCCGTAGAGGCCTTCTTCTTCACCAGTGTGCCAGATGAATGCCAGCGACCGCTTGGTGCGCGGCGCGGCAGCGAAGGCCTTGGCGATTCCCAACAGGGTGGCCGATCCCGAGCCGTCGTCGTCGGCGCCGTTCCAGATGCGATCCTCCTCGTGTCCGGCGGTGATTCGTCCAGGCGCGCCGCCGGCGCGAACTCGCCCGTTCGGTCCCTGCGTCAATTCGCCTTCGGCGTAACCAACGTGATCGAGATGCGCGCCGAAAGTCACGAAGGTGTCCTTCAACTTGGGATCGCTCCCTTCGAGAATCCCGACCACGTTGCGCGTGTACTGCGTCTGCACGATGCGATAGTCGTTGTCGATGTTGAATGTGAGCTTTACGTTTTTCAGGGTGAAGGTCGGCAAATCCTCGCGCTTCTCGCCTTTCTCCTTCAACTCGGGATACTTCACATCGGCGGCGCTAAAGAGAAACTCGAAAAACGCGTCTTGCGCTTGCACGCGCGGAGGCATCGGCGTATCGAGACGCTGCACGGTGGTGAAATCGGGCGTCTCCATCGGCACGCGGCCAAATCCTCCGCGACCGCCGCCCGGCGCTGCGCCTGCCGGCACCGTGGCTGCTGGAGCTCCAGCAGGCGTACCAGCCGCAGGTGCACCAGCCGCGGGTGCGCCAGCGGCCGGCGCTGCGGCTGAAGCGTCTGCTCCGCCGCGTCCGCCACGACCGAAAGGCAACACTCGCAAGCTGATTGACGCCGCTGCGCCTTCATCTTCAATCGCAGTTTGCGCGCGACCGCCGAGAAGCCGGCGCTCCTCGAATCCCGCGGGTCCTTGCGCACCGAGGAAAACCACAACTTTGCCTTTCACATTCTTGCCCGCGTAATCGTTGTGATGAATCGTCGGCGCGTTCAAACCGTATCCGAGAAACTCCACTTGATCGATTGTGAGCGTGCGTTTGCCGCCCGAGTTTCCGGGGAACGTGACGCCTTCGCCGTTCTGGAACGTTCGCGACTGTCCGTTCACCTCGACCGTCAGCGACGAATGATTCGCGGCCTTCACGCCGAGGACCGCGACGCGTTCGAAGTAGAGTCCATGATCGCCGCCCGGTTTCAGGCCGAAGGAGTGGATCTCTTCGGCGATGTAGGCTTGCGCGAGTCCCAGACCTTCGGTGAAAGTGCGGCGGCCTTCCAGGTCGTCGGACGAGAGATACGTCAAGAACGTGCGTAGATCATCGACCGAAACGACGCCGCCCTTTTCGCCTGCCTGTGCGGGAACGGCTAACGCTGCGGCAAACGCCAGCAGAACGAGAATGGCTTTGGTTCGTTTTGCAAAAAAAGCGGAAATCAAGGGGGAGTCTCCTGAGGTGGTGTTAAGAAATTGCATCATATCAAAGTGCGGCGCGACACTTTACAGAGTTTTGTAAGTACGGGATGCGCCAGCTACCGCCAACGCGGCAAGCCGCTGCGCTGCGAAGAAAAGCTGCGAACTTCGGACTCCTCGACACTAAACTAACAACCGTGGATTCAGGCGATCTCCTGAGCATCTTGAAACGGTACTGGGGCTACGATGCCTTCCGTCCACACCAGGAGACCGTTGTCCGCAGCCTGATCGGCGGGCGCGACGTAGCTGTCGTCATGCCGACGGGCGGCGGAAAGTCACTGTGCTATCAGTTGCCGGCGGTGGTTTCCGGACGAACCGGCATCGTCGTCTCGCCGCTGATCTCGTTGATGCAGGATCAAGTCGCACAACTGGCGGAAATCGGGATTCCCGCGGGCGTCCTGAATAGCGCGATGTCTCCCGCCGAGCAATCCGCGGTGAAGCGTCAGGCGCGCGCGGGCGAACTGCGGTTGCTGTATCTTTCTCCCGAAAGACTCGCCCGTCCCGACACGGCTGGATGGCTCGGATCCCTTCCGTTGGCCTTCTTCGTGGTCGACGAAGCGCACTGCATCTCGGAATGGGGCCACGAATTCCGTCCCGAGTATCGGCAGTTGAAAGCCTTACGCGACCACTTTCCCGACACTCCCATCGCGGCATTCACCGCCAGCGCCACGCGGCGCGTGCGGGCCGACATTTTGCACCAACTGGGATTGCGCGACCCACAAAAAACTATCCTTAGTTTCCACCGGCCCAATCTTCGCTACCTGGTGCGACTGTGCGACAAGCACGATCAGCCTGCCATGATGATGGCGGCGCTCCGCGCGGGCCTGGACACATCCGGCGTGGCGATTGTCTATGCGCCAACCATTGCCACGGTCGAGTCGACGGTCGAGGCGCTGAAGCGCCGCGGGATTCCAGCGGTTCCCTACCACGGCAAGATGGCCGCCGAGGATCGTCGCGCCAACCAGGAGCGATGGATGGCTGACGAAGTGCGCGTGCTGGTCGGAACGCTGGCCTTCGGCTTGGGTATCAACAAGCCATCGGTGCGCACCGTGATCCATTTGGCGTTGCCGAAATCGATCGAACAGTATTACCAGGAGGCGGGCCGCGCGGGTCGCGACGGGGAATCGGCCGAGTGTGTGCTCTTGTGGCAGAAAAAAGACGCGGCCTTGTTGGCGCACTTCGCCGATTCGATCGAGGATGAAGCGGAAAAGCAGCGAGCTTGGCAGCGCTACCATGAAGTCCGCGGATTCGCGGAAAAGCCCGTCTGCCGTCACAAACGCATCTGTCTTCACTTTGGCGAAACGCCTAAGTGGGATGACTGCGGGCGATGCGACGTATGCGGTCCCGTGCCGGATTGGCTCACCGCACCGGTTCCGGCGACGGCCCCGGTGAAAGCTCCACCAACGTCTGTTCGACCAGCGCCGGCGCCATCGCGCGCGACCGCGCCCGCGGCGATTTCGGTGGGCGCCATCGATCCGGCGCTACGGGATCGCCTGCGCGAGTGGCGTCGCCAGGTCGCCAAGGCTAAGGGTCTGCCCGCGTATGTCGTGCTTCACGATACGACGATCGACGATATATGCCGCTTGCGTCCGGCGACGGAGTTCGAGCTGCTGCAAGTATCCGGGATCGGGAAGCGCAAGGCCGAGACCTACGGCCAGGCGATCCTCGCCATCGTGGCCATCGTGCGGGACGAGCATTGAACTTTGGGCAGTTTTGACCCGTTTCCGTCGCTGGCTATATCAACACGCTGGGGGACCAATTTATTAATAATCATAGTGCAATCAATACGATAGATGAGTGGTAACCCTATTGGCCCCAAAGGTGCACTTTGGCCTATGTAAAGTACTTACGACTAGGGGCCGAAGGTTAGAAAGGAAAGACAATGAAACTCGATCGACGCATCAACTCTACGCTGCTTTCATTTACTTTGGCTGCCGGATTACTCGGCGGCATGCTCGTGGGACAGTTTTTCACGGCGCGCACGATGCAAGTGGCGGAGGCAGCATCGCAAGAACATCAGTTAGCGGCGATGCAGGCGGCGCGCGGCGCAATGAATTTAATCAAGTACGACATGGAGCGCTCGGGTTACGCGGAAGCGTCGCCCTTGAGCCATTCGGCATTCCGTGTAACCACGGCACACCCCGGCGACGCGCTTCAGTTGACGCGCGTCACTCCGCAGTCGATCGAATTTCGCTCGCTGGATGGCCGCGACATCGTGGAATATCGCTTGGAAGGCACGCGCTTGTCGCGGATCGCTTCGGGACGCGAGAGCGAGCGCGTGTTGTTGCTCGCGAACGCCCAAAGTTTTTCGGCGAATGAGACGCCGGACGCCGCGACCGTCAACGTATCGTTTGCGACTCCGGTCGGTGGCGCGGGCGCGCCGGTGAGTGTCGCACCGGTGATGGCGCACTTTGTGCGCTCATCGCAGTAGAACCGGCGATGGCGCGCTTTGTGCGCCCATCGCAGTAGCAAAAGATCATTTGCGCGCTTAAGGCGTCGGTGAAGTATGATACGCCGACGCCTGATGGCGCTTCACATGGAGTAGGCCAGGGAAAAACTCCTTGGCCACATTCGTTCCCGCGTCGATCGCCAGAATCAATCCGGCCGATTCCATTCCGTGACCCCAGCCGCGCGACGACGCGGGTTGCCACGTGCGCGACACAAATCCGCCGGCGAACGCGCCGCCGACTTCACCAAAAGCAAACGTGCGATTTCCTGAGTCCGTGTTGTGCGTGATGAACGTGCTCATCAGCGCGTAGCCAAGCTTCGATTTGAAGCCGGTTCCTTGCGATGGCCGGTAGTGCACTTCTTCATGCAGGGCCGCGCCAAAGGAATACTTCACGCTGCTCTCGACAAATCGCGTGCCCATGCTGGAAGCGAAGCGTTCGCCATACGCCGCCCAACCTTGTCCCCATTCCTTGGGATGATCGAGACCCTGTTCGGTGCCCGCACCGAGCGCTGAACGCATAATCGATATGGGACCAAACGCCTTGTTCACGAATCCACCCATGGTCGCGCGATAAGGATCGTTGGGACCGAGTTGCGGCGACACCGTTGGAGCCTGCGGCAATGGTGTGAGTGTAGCTTGCGCGCAAGCGGCGCCGGCTCCCACACCGATAGCCAGTACGACCGCTGCGATCACTATGTTTTTCATGTGCTATTGACACCGCAACCGCGGCGAGCGTTGCAGGTAACGGGAGTTGCATCTTTCGTCCCTGGGCCATCCTGCCCTTGTGCATCACCGCGAACTCTGCGCATATGGACCTGGGACGGGGCTTGCCTGTAGAGGCTTCCACGGGGCGTCTACTTCTTGATTACCGATTGGGAGGCAGGAAAATGAGACAGAAGGGTTTTTCGTTGATTGAATTGCTGATCGTCGTGGCGATCATCTTGATCATTGCGGCCATCGCCATCCCCAACTTGCTGCGCTCGCGCATTGCGGCGAACGAAGCATCGGCCACCGCTTCGCTGCGTACGTTGAACACTGCTGAGATCACCTATGCCTCGACGTACAACTCCGGTTTCACGTCGACCTTGAATCAATTGGCAACACCGTCCGGCGGCGCCGGCACACCGCCCACCTGGAGCGCGGCCGACTTGGTGGACCCGGTTCTTTCGGGCACTCACTCGGCCAGCACCAACAGCTTCACCAAGAACGGCTACGTGTTCACGTACGGAACCGCCGGCTCATACCCGCAGATCGCTTCGTATTTTGTGAACGCCGATCCGATGGCGCGCGGTTCCTCCGGATCGCGCTCGTTCTACAGCGACCAATCGGCGGTCGTTCGGTCGAACGGGACCGCGCAGGCCACCAGCTCCGACAGCCCGATCTAGCGCCGTCACGTCGTCGCCTTCGAAACAAAGGAGGGAATGGAGCCGCGCCCATTCCCTCTTTCGATCGACAATTCCAGATGAGCTGCGCGCGCCTTAATGCACCGCAATTGTTCCTTGGTTGCTTGCGACACCGTTTTGCGTGACCACGACTGGCGCGCTCGCGTTCGTGCCCAATCCCGAGGGCACGACGGCATTCACTTGATACAACCCCACAAATCCTGGTGCGACTCCGGCGTATTGAATCGCCGCCGACGCGCCGGCGATCGTGACGCTTGGCATCAACGCAACGGTGCCGGATGACGGCGCTTGACCCGTGGCGACCGGCGGCGTCACCGCGCCCAATCCCGTGCAGAAAATTACAATGACGTCGCCGGACGTGGCGGGATGTGTCGCGTCGACCAGTTGATTCGCAACATTCAAAATCGCGCCCTGCGTTCCGTTGGTCGTGAAGATGCCGGGATGCGCCGCGCTCACGGTAATCGACTCCGGCACGCCGTCGAGTTCAGCGCCCGATGCCGGAATTCCGCGCGGAACCACTTGCGATTGCGTCCCCGGCACGAGTTCCACGGGGATCTGCGCGTTCACTTGTCCCGTGCTCGAGAAAAACAGCGGCGCGTCGATTCCGCCGATAGTGAGCTTGATATTCGCCAGCGTTGTCGGCAGCGGAAACGTCAACGCGTTGGTGTTCGCCGTGCCGAGATTCGAACCAAAGACGGAAACGATGCTGCCCGGCGCGAGGTCCGCGCCCGGCGCAAAGCTCGCCGCGTTCACCACGCCGCCCGTTCCGATGATCGGCGGCGGTGCATTGTTTGTGCCAACATTTCCCGTGAGCAGAACTACCGCGGGCGTAAGCGATCCTTGGCTCGCGCGCACGGTGACGGTGGTGGCCGCGGTGTTCTGCGGCTTCCATGTGGCGGAATAAATCCCTGTGCCGAGCGACGGCAGCGCGAGCGCTGGGTCGCCGTTCGAGAAAGTTGCAATCACAGTAGCGGCAGTGACCGTGTCGCCGCAATCGTCGCTCAAGAATCCTTCGAGATTCACCGGCCATCCGACCGGCGACGAAAAATTGTTCGCCAGTTGGCGCATCGCGAGAACCAATTTCGACGGCGTACAGTTCGCCGCCGCGGGACTTCGCGAACTTTGGGCCGCCGGGCCCGAGCTCGCTGTGACAACCAAACTTACCGCGATGTCCTGCGAAGGCGACCCGTCGGAAGGAACAATCGTGACGGTTCCACCGTAAACGCCCGCTGACAATCCCGTAGCTTTGCCTGTTACCTTGACGCTACCGACGCTCGACGTGTCGGCGCTCAGCCAGCTTCCGCCCGTTTGCGTTGCGACAACCGCCGTCACGGCCGAAGCCGTGCCCAGCGCGACACTCTGCGAAAGAGAATTGCTCGAAAGAATCAACGCCTGCGGATAAATGCGAATCGGCGGCGTCGATCCGGCCGGCAGCACGTTCAACACCGTGCTCAGAAATTGCGGCGAGCCCGCGGCGGGCGAGTTGGCCGCGCCCGTGGCCGCCACTTGAATCAATCCATAGTAACTGCCGGCCGCGAGTCCTGAGGTGTTCGCTTGAACGGTGAAGGTGCTCAGCGTAGCCGCGCCCGCCGTGCTCGATCCGCTCGACGGCGCGACGCTGATGCCAGCGCCTCGAACTACCGCCGTGCTCCACGGCATCGCGCCCGCGCCCGTGTTCGTGATGAACACACTTTGCGACGGTGCGTTCGTCGCGCCGGCAACGGCCGTCAGCACGAGTCCGCTTTGACCGACTAACAGCACAGGCCCCGATGGCGGAACCACCAACTCCACGGGAATCGTGATCGCTCCTCCGTTGATGCTGATCGTCCCGGTGTAAACGCCGGGCGCGAGTCCTTGGGCGTTGAACGAAACGATGAGTTGCGCGGACCCCAGCGGTCCAACGCTGCCCGACATCGGCAAAATACTCAGCCAATTCCCGCCGTTCGCGGTGCTCGCCGCCGCCGTAAAACTCAGCGCCGTTCCGCCCGGATTCGACAGCGTAACGATCTGCGACCCACTGCCCAATTGTCCTTGCAGCGTGACCGACGCCGGGGCAGTCAATTGCGTGGCCGTTGCTGCGGCGCTAACGATCAGCGTGACCGCAACCGGCGTCGGCCCGCCGCCCGCCGTAATGATCACCGCGCCGCTGTAGTTTCCTGGCGCGAGAGCCGTGGTATTGACCTGCACCGAGAGCGTGGCGGGGAATACGCCCGCGCCCGGCGACACATTCAGCCACGCTCCGCCTGTTGTTGTACTGGTGCCCGCGGTAAAACTAGCGCCTTGCGCCGCGCTGATCTTCAACGCTTGTGCCGGCGGAGTCGCGCCTTGCACAGCGGCAAAGCTCAACGTGGCGGGGGTCGCGGTTACTACGACGGAATTGGCCGCAAACGACGCCGAGATCGTGGAAGCGCTGTTCACCACGGTGTTGATCGCCGGCGAACTTGTGGAGATGGGAGTGCCACCCAATCCCGTGACGCCTGACGATGCGGTCCAAGAGGAGAAGACATAGCCGGAGGCCGGCTGCGCGGTGAGGGATGGGCCATCGCCCGATGCGAGCTGCAATGTCGTGGATGAACCCGCGGCTACTGTGCCTGAGCCCACGGAGGCTTGATACGCAACGGAACCATTTGTGCCCGAAGATATGGTCAGAGCCAAGCAACCGGACAGCACGCCCGGTCCCACCGTAACACCCTGCGAGGTCGAAGCGGACGAGCCGCCATTGTAATTCGCTGTGACCTGGATTGTGTATTGCCCAGCCGCTGCATACGTGTGGCTTTGTGGAAAAAAGTTTGTTGTGGTCGATCCGTCGCCCCAATTGAAGACGATGGAGGTCACAGCTGGACCTGGCGTGGCGCCGCCGTTGATGTCGACCTGCAATCCGTTGATGCACGGAGTCAAGAGACCTACTGATTCCGACGATGCGGAAGTCAACAAGCGAATTGCCTCGTTCACTACATCGGCGATGTAGACATTGCCTGCCGCATCCACAGCCAACGCTGAAGGAAGGTTCAAGCGCGCGCTCGTTGCAGGTCCGCCGTCACCGGAATAGCCGGAATTGGCCATGCCGGCGATGGTCGTGATGATGCCTGTCGAGGAGACTTTGCGAATGCGGTTGTTGTCGGTATCCGCAATGAACAGATTGCCGGCTGAATCCACGGCCACTCCGCGCGGGTAGTACAGCGTTGCATTCGTGGCCGAACCACCATCACCCGAAGAGCCCGGTTGTCCGTTGCCCGCCGCGGTTGTAATCACCCCGCTGGTCGAGACCTTGCGAATCCGAAAGTTGAAGTAATCCGCGATGTACAGGTTTCCCGCCGAATCGATCGCCACGCCCCACGGTTCACCCAACTGCGCGCTGGTCGCTGGGCCGCCGTCGCCCGAGTACCCGGACTGGCCATTTCCCGCAACCGTGCTGATGACGCCGCTGGGGGAGACTTTCCGGACGCGATTGTTCATGGAATCCGCGATGTACAAATTGCCCGACGCATCCACCGCCACGCTCTGTGGAGAGAATAACTGCGCACTGGTTGCGGGGCCGCCGTCGCCCGAGAAGCCCCCGATGGTGGTGCCGGCGACCGTCGAGATCACGCCGTTCGAGACCTTCCGAACCCGGTTGGTGGTGGCTTCCGCGATGAACAGATTTCCCGCCGAATCTACCGCCACGCCATAGGGCGTCCACAATTGTGCGCCAGTGGCGGGGCCGCCGTCCCCGGAGTAGCCACTGGTGCCGTTGCCGGCCGCGGTTGAGATCGTGCCGTTCGGCAGAACTCTGCGAGCCCGGTTGCCGTTGGTATCGGCGATGAAGAGATCGCCCGCCGCATCTACCGCCACGCCTAATGGGCTTTCCAATTGCGCGCTCGTGGCCGGACCGCCGTCGCCACCGCTGCCGCCGCCCGCCAGCGTCGTTATGATTCCGCCCGTGGAAACTTTGCGGACGCGCGAGTTGTTGCTATCGGCGATATACAAATTGCCGGCGGCATCCAAAGCGACGCCTTGGGGTCTGTTCACAACCGCACTCGACGCAGGTCCTCCGTCTCCCGAAAAGCCGATCTGCTCGTTGCCTGCGACCGTGCTGATAATGCCGGCCATCGAGACTTTCCGGATTCGGTCGTCGCTGCTGTCCGCGATGTACAAATTGCCCGCCGCGTCCACGGCCACTCCCTGAGGTTTGCCCAACTGCGCGCTTGTGGCCGGGCCGCCGTCCGCTCCGTTGCCGCCTCCCGCTACGGTGGTAATGATTCCGCTCGAGACCTTACGTACCCGCGCGTTGTTAGCATCCGCGATGTACAAATTGCCGGCCGCATCGATTGCCACACCCTGTGGGGAACGGAACAGCGCGCTGGTGGCCGGGCCGCCGTCGCCGGCCGAGCCCGATTGCCCAGTCCCAGCGACCGTTGTGATCGTGCCGTTTGTCGAAACCTTGCGAATCCTCTGATTATTGGTGTCCGCGATGTACAGATTACCGGAGGCATCGACCGCGACGCCGGTTGGGCTGTACAACTGGGCGCTTGTCGCCGGGCCGCCGTCGCCCGAAAAACCGAATTGTCCGTTGCCTGCAACGGTTGTGATCGTTCCATTCGCTGAGATCATCCGAATCCGGCTGTTATTGGGATCGGCGATATACAGGTTGCCCGCCGAATCCACGGCTATGCCTGCGGGCGTGCCTAGGACGAAATCGAGATGCGCCGATGTGGCGGGCCCGCCGTCGCCGGTGAAGCCGGCCTGCGACAATCCGGCGATTCGCGTGAGCGTGCCGCTCGTGTCAATCTTGAAAACGCAGTTCAGGCTGGTGAAGTAGACGTTGCCGGACGCGTCGGCGGCTACGCTGAGTGGCGAGCCGATGCTGGCGCTCGCCGCGGCGAGGGGCGTCGGCGGTAGTGCCGTGCCGCCCGCATACGTGGAAATCGTGTATTGCTGGGTGTGCCCTGCAGCGGCTGCAGCCGCCAAAACGAAGCAGGCAAATCGAACGCTTCTTCTGCGCATAGACATATCTTTCGCGCGACGTTCCGAATGAAGAGGCAACGGCTACTATACCAAAATGCGAAGGCGAGGCAAGCTGTAGTGTCCCAGTCGCCGTAGCGTCTTATAGTTCTAACAAGACACGACCCACTCCTCAGTTTCATTGACAGATTCGCGCATCGCTTGATATCCTAAGTGCTTGCGTAGACGTACAAATTCCTAACAATCAGTGATATCGGAGGCAGTTTCGTGGCACATCCCGAAGAGCGCTTTTTATTCACGTCCGAGTCGGTGACCGAGGGTCATCCGGACAAAATCGCCGACCAAATTTCCGACGCCGTACTCGATTCGGCGCTCTCCCAGGACCCCATGTCCCGCGTGGCCTGCGAAACGATCCTGACCACGGGCATCGCCTTCATCGCGGGTGAAATCACCACCACAGGCTTCATCGACTTTCAGGGCGTCGCCCGCAAAACCATCAATGAGATCGGCTACAACAACGCCGAATACGGTTTCGATTGCGAAACCTGCTCCGTGCTCACCGCCGTGCATCAGCAATCGGGCGACATCGCCATGGGCGTGGACACCGGCGGCGCAGGCGACCAGGGCATGATGTTCGGATACGCTTCGGACGAAACCGAAGAGTTGATGCCGCTGGCGATCATGCTGGCGCATCGCTTGACGCGGCGCCTGGCGGAAGTCCGCAAGAACGGATCGCTGCCGTTCCTGCGTCCCGATGGCAAGTCGCAAGTCACCGTCGAGTATCGCGACGGCCGGCCGGTGGGCGTAGAAACGGTGGTCATTTCCACCCAGCACGCCGCCGATGTTGCGCAATCGAGGATTCGCGAAGAAATCATGGAGCACGTGATTCGTCCCGTGCTGCCCACCCATCTCACCAATTTCAAGACGCTCAAGACGCACATCAATCCCACGGGACAATTCATCATCGGCGGACCGCACGGCGACACCGGCCTCACCGGCCGCAAGATCATCGTGGACACGTACGGCGGATCCGCCCCGCACGGCGGCGGCGCGTTCTCCGGCAAGGACCCCACGAAGGTCGACCGCTCGGCGTGCTACATGGCGCGCTACATCGCCAAGAATATTGTGGCCGCGAAACTCGCGCACCGCTGCCAGGTGCAGTTGGCGTACGCGATCGGCGTGGCCGACCCCGTGTCGGTGCTCGTCGAAACGTTTGGAACGAGCACGCTGCCGTCCGCACGCCTGGTGGAATTGGTGCGCGAGCATTTCAAGCTCACGCCGAAAGGTATCATTGACAGCCTCAACCTTCGCCGTCCCATCTATCGCCAGACGGCCGCGTACGGACATTTCGGCCGCGAAGCGGAAGGTTTTACCTGGGAAGCAACGAACTTGGCCGGCGCGCTGGCTACTGCCGGAAAAGGCGAACTGGTCGCGGGACACAAATAAGGAATCGCAACATACAAGGCACCACAACTAAAAAATAAAACTATGACTTCACCAACGAAGACTCCGTGTGACGTAAAAGATCTGGCGATGGCGGACCAGGGCAAGCGCCGCATTGAATGGGCGAATCAGTCGATGCCCGTCCTGCAAACCATTCGCAAGCAATTCATCAAGCATCAGCCCCTCAAAGACATCCGCGTGTCTGCGTGCTTGCACGTGACTACCGAAACGGCCAACCTGATGATCGCGCTGCGGGACGGCGGCGCCAACATCGTGCTGTGCGCTTCCAATCCACTGAGCACGCAGGACGACGTGGCCGCGTCGCTGGTGGCCGATTACGGCATCCCGACGTACGCGATCAAGGGCGAGGATAACGATAGCTACTACAAACACATCGGCGCGGCGCTCGACCACAAGCCGCAAGTGACCATGGACGACGGCTGCGATCTGGTGCACATGCTGCACACCGCGCGTCCCGAACTCGCCGAGCACGTGATCGGCGGCACCGAAGAAACCACCACCGGCGTGATCCGTTTGCGCGCCATGACCAAACAGGGCGTGCTGAAGTTTCCGGTGGTCGCGATCAACGACGCCGAGACGAAGCATCTCTTCGATAATCGCTACGGCACGGGCCAATCCACGCTGGACGGCATTCTGCGCGCCACGAATTTGCTCTTCGCGGGACTCAACGTGGTGGTGGCGGGATACGGATGGTGCGGCAAGGGCGTCGCGCTTCGCTCGCGCGGTCTCGGAGCGAGCGTCATCGTTTGCGAAACGAATCCCACGCGTGCGATTGAAGCCGTGATGGATGGTCACCGCGTGATGTCGATGTTGGAGGCCGCGAAGATCGGCGACATTTTCATCACCGTCACCGGCAACAAGAGCGTTCTGGTGCGCGAGCACTTCGAACACATGAAGGACGGCGCGGTGGTTTGCAACTCCGGCCACTTCAACGTGGAAATCGACTTAGTCGCCCTCGAGAAAATGGCCTCCACCAAACGTCCCACCAAACCGATGGTCGACGAATACGTCATGCGCGACGGCCGCAAGGTTTACGTGCTGGGCGAAGGACGGCTGATCAACTTGGCGTCGGCGGAAGGCCATCCGGCGTCGGTGATGGACATGAGCTTCGCGAACCAGGCGCTCTCGGTCGAGTATCTGCTGAAGAATCACGCCACGCTCGAGAAGAAAGTCTTTGCGGTTCCGGAACCCATCGATCGCCAAGTGGCGAAAATGAAGCTCGAGTCGATGGGCATCAAGATCGATCGCTTGACGCCGGAGCAGGAAGAGTATCTGGCGTCATGGAGTGAAGGAACGTAGGCGCGGAGGAAAAAAACGGAAGGCAAAAGGCAAAAGGCAAGAGTCAAAAGGCAAAAGTCGGGAAGGGCGAAGTAGAAAATGATGTGTGAGTACCTTCCTTTTGCCTTTTGCCTTGATCCTTTTGCCTTTTGCCTTTGATCTTCGTATGGATGACCTAGCAAATTGGGCCTTGAATCACGCCGAGCTTTGCGGAGCGTCATATGCCGACGCGAGAGTGATCGATTCCCGCGAGCGAACCGTCTCCACCCGCAACGGCCGCGTGGGTCAAGTAAGCGCGTCGGAGTCGCTGGGGATCGGCGTGCGCGTGATCGCCGGCGGCGCGTGGGGTTTTGCCGCCACCGATAATCTTTCCCGGCAATCCGTTGAAGCAACCGCCGCGCGCGCCGTGGAAATCGCGCGCGCATCGGCGACGGCAAAGAAACGCGACCTCGTTTTAGCTCCCGAAAACGCTGTGGTCGACACGTGGGTGGGTCCATGCGAGAAGGATCCGTTCGCGACATCCATCGAGGACAATGCCGCGTTGCTTCTGGGCGTCGACGCCGAGCTGCGGCGCGTCGCGGGCGTCACGCTGGCGGAAGCAGGCCTGAACTTTCGCCGCATCGAACAATACTTCGCCTCCACTGCCGGCGCGAAGATCCATCAAACGAAATATCTTTCCGGCGGCGGATTCGCGGCCTACGCTTTTGCCGGCTCCGAAATCCAAAAGCGTTCCTATCCCAATTCTTTCGGCGGACAATTTCAGTGTCGCGGCTACGAACTCATCGAATCTCTGCGCTTGCGCGAGAACGCCGGCCGCGTCGGCGAAGAAGCGGTCGCGTTGCTCAAAGCCGACGCCTGTCCTTCAGGCACGATGGACCTGATTCTCGATTCCTCGCAGCTTGGATTGCAGATTCACGAGTCGATCGGGCATCCGATCGAGCTGGATCGCGTGTTGGGTCACGAAGCGAATTTCGCGGGCATGAGTTTTCTCACGCTGGATAAGTTGCGCACGCTGCGTTACGGCTCCGATGTGGTCAACGTGGTGGCCGATGGGCGGCTGGAACACGGCGCGGGCCTGGGAACGTTCGGCTACGACGATGAAGGCGTGGCCGCGCAGTGCGCGCCCATCATCACCGCGGGGAAATTCACCGGCTACATAACGTCGCGCGAGACGGCGCACGAAATCGGCGAGCCGCGCTCGAACGGATGCATGCGCGCGGAAGGATGGAATCGGATTCCGCTGGTGCGCATGTCGAATATTTCGATCTTGCCCGGCGATTGGACGCTCGATGCGCTGATTGCCTCGACGGATCGAGGCATCTGGATGGAGACGAATCGTAGTTGGTCGATCGACGACAAGCGTTTCAATTTCCAATTCGGCTGCGAAGCGGCGTGGGAGATTCGCGGCGGAAAGAAGACGCGCTTACTGAAGAACCCGAGCTACAGCGGGATCACCACCGATTTTTGGAATTCCTGCGACGCCGTTTGCAATCGTGACCATTGGACGCTGTGGGGCACGCCGAATTGCGGCAAGGGCCAGCCGCAACAGGTGATGGGCACCGGACACGGCGCCAGTCCGGCAAGGTTTCGCGGAGTGAAAATCGGGACCGCGTTGGCAGGATAGGAGGAGGGGAAATCGAAAATCAAAAATCAAAGAGCAAGAATCAAAAATGAGGACTGGGCCGTACTGGCTTCGTATTTTTGATTTTTGATCTTTGATCTTTGATTTTTGATTTCTGGTTTTCATGACCGAATCGCAGTGCCAGGAACTTTTCGCGCAAGTTCTGCGGGTCAGCGACGCCGACGAAACCGAAGCGATCGTTTCGGGTGGCCGTGATGCGCTGACGCGCTTCGCCAACAACACGATTCATCAAAACGTCGAGGAAGAATCGGTGTCGCTTTCGGTGCGCACCGTGTTCGGCGGACGCACCGCGCGCGCGACTACCAACAAGCTCGACGCTGCATCGGTCGCCCGCGTGGTCTCGGAGTGTTCGGCGCTGGCGAAGTCGAGTCCCGCGGATCCCGATTTGCAGCCGATGCCCGGCCCACAGGCCTATCCGCATGTGAAACGTTTTCACGCCGCCACCGCCGCCGCCGGACCTGCGGAACGTGCGGCGAACGCGCGGGTGATGATTGCCGAAGCGGAGAAACGGCAGCTTACCGCGGCGGGGATCTTCGCAACCGGCGAGGGTTTTTACGCGCTGATGAACTCGCGCGGACTCGCGGCGTATTATCGCGACACGCATTCTGAAGCTTCGGTCACGATGATGGCCCCCGATAGTTCCGGATGGGCGAAGGCGAACTCGCCCGACATTGCGGCGATCGATTCTCGCGCCATGGCTGAACGCGCCGGAGAAAAAGCCGTGGCCAGCCGAAATCCTGTTGCGATTGACCCTGGATTCTACACGGTGATCCTCGAACCGTCGGCGGTTCTCGATGTCCTCGGATGGATGTACTACGATTTCGGCGCGATGAGTGTGAAGGAGCAACGCAGTTTCCTGAACAACCGTGTCGGTGAAAAGCTTTTCGGCGAGAACATCACGATTCGCGACGACGCCACACATCCGTTGCAATCGGGGGCGCCTTTTGACGGCGAAGGTTTTGCGCGCCACACGCTGCCGCTCGTCGAGAAGGGCGTGATTCGCAATTTGGTCTACTCGCAAAAATCGGCGGCCGAAGCGAAGACCGCGCCAACGGGTCACGGATTTCCGCTGCCCAACGAAATGGGCGAAGCGCCGATGAACATTGTGATCGAAGGCGGCGATTCGTCGATCGACAAAATGATCGCGTCCACGGAGCGGGGAATTCTCGTCACACGCCTTTGGTACATTCGCGAAGTGGAACCGTACGAAAAAGTAATGACCGGCATGACGCGCGACGGGACGTTCCTAGTGGAAAACGGCCGCGTGGTGCGCGGTCTGCGCAATTTCCGCTTCAATCAGAGCCTGGTAAAAATGCTGAACAACGTCGAGGCGATGAGTCCTTCGGTGCGCGCCTCGGGCGAAGAAGCGTTCGAGATGGTCGTGCCCGCGATGAAGGTCCGCGATTTCCACTTTACCGAAGTCACGAAGTTCTGATTCGGGTTCCGTCGGACGTTGGACGTTCTACAATCCAAGGCGTTCCATCAAATAACGTCCGCCGGCGATCACTTGATCGTCGTCGATCCAAACATCGCACTGGCGCGTCAGCACGTCGACATGCGTGCGCGACTTCCAATCGGCGTGCGTTTGGTTTCCATAGGGATCGCCAAAGGCGATGTGCACGCCCGGAAACTTTTCGTCCTGCAAAAGCACGCCGATGAATTCCGTCAGGGCGTAATTCGTGCCGAAGGCTAACTCGCCGATGCGATCGCTATTCTCGTCCATATGGCAGTATTCCCAAAACTCGCGCTCCAAATCTTTGCGCGCGCAATCGACGGCGCGCAGGCGGCCGTTCTCAATTTGCAAACGCATTGGATTGCGGCTGAGATCGCCGTACTTTCCATTGAAGTAATCGCCGGCCGTGCCGTCGCAAACGAAAACACCATCGACGCGCGCGGGCGTGGTGAAAACTTCTCCCGCCGGCAAATTCGACCAGTATCGTGTGCTGATAATTCCGCTGGTCTTCACCCAGGCCAGGGTTTTGTCGAAATGTGCTTCCAACGATGTCCCGCCCGGCGTGCGCACGCGGAGCGTGCCGGCCACGACCATGCGTTCGCGCAAGCGGTCGCTGAGGCGATCGACAAGGCGGTAATCCGAGCGCATCCCTTGCCGCATGATTTGCGCGTTCACACCGACCATGTGCGCATAGCGAATCTGGCGCCGTTCCACGATTTCCACCAGCGCCATGCGCATGGGCAATTCGCCGGGCTGCGGTTGAATGCACAGGATGCCGACGTCAGTCGACTCGAGCGCCTCGCGAATTGCTGGAGGCAGCGAAGTGACGGGGCGCGACGCGACGTCTTCCACGAGAATGCCGTGCCAATCGCAGCCCGTTTCGTCGAGCGCTTGTCCGAGGCTCGCGGCGACGGCTGCGCTGGCGGAGTCGGCGACCAGCGTGACGCGCTCCTGCGGCCGCACGGCAAGGCACGTGCCGATCGCATTGCGCGATCCGGGCATCAGGTCGTCCACGGGATTTCCGAAAGCAGCTTTCATTTTTCAGCCATCATCGCGAACTGCGCTTTGAATCAACTCGCTTCAACATAGTGATCTTTAGATTATCAACGAAATGGGATTGTTCAAACGTCCAGCCCGATTTGGTCAAGAATCTCGCCTATGACACGACAAACGCAGGAGCCTGGCCGCCGCCCGAGGTCACGTTCGCGAGTCCCGTGGCGCTGAGCCGCGTGAGATAGCCGCACGCTTTTCCGCGGAAAAAATACGGCGAGAAATCGACCAGCATTTCCTTACGTGTCACACTGGCGTCGACGGTGAACATCGGAAATTCCTCACGACGCACCGGGATTCGCTCCTGCACAATCCAAACTTTGCCCGCGTCCGTTACCGCTCGCTGCAAGGCTTCATCCCACTGTGAAGAGGTCAACTCCCAGCCTAGAAAAACGCCCGCGCCGCCATATTCGTCGCTTGGCTTCAGAACCAAGTTCTCACGACGGCCGCGCGCCGACTCCGCCACACGCTCGTTGACTACATGCGTCACCGGAATATGCCGGCGGATGATCTCGCGTTCGGCGCCGCTGAACAAATGCTGGTTGCGCTCGTCGTGCAGCACGGCGAAGAATGCTTTCTTGTGCGGAATCTTGCAGCGCAGGGTGTTCGCGACGCAGACGGCGCGCGCGGAATACGCGTCGATCAGCGCTTGGCACTCGGCGGGCTTGGCCAAGATGTCGTTTACGAGCACGCGGCGATAAACTAAGTCGATCTTTTTGCCGTGCGCCGTCAACGCGCCGCCCGAGAAAACCAAGTCGCGCGGATCGGCAATCAGCGTCGGGACGCCCAGGCGCTCAAAGCGATCACGCAGGATTTCAAATTCCGTGTAAGTCGGGACTTCTTTCCAGTCGACAATCGCAATCTGCGGCGGATTCGCCGTGCCGCCCCAATCCTTGTAGCTCGCGAGGAGCGCTTCGAGCATGGACTCCATAATCGGCCGTGTTTCCGCTCGATGCTGCTTGCGGAATCGATCCATCAGCGGCAACGCCGCGAAAATTTCGCCGAGCGTTTGCGAATATCCTAAGCCCGCCGGCGACTCCGCGTTGTACTCGGCGAACATCAGCGAATCGGGTAACAAGAAAGAGTCCAGCCGTGACGCGGTGCTGGCGCGCTTGTATCCGGGATCGATTCGCACCAGGCGTTCTTCCGCCTCCGTCAATCCGACTTGCGCCAAGAGCGCCGGATCAGCGAGCGACGCTTCGATTACGCGTTCGCCGATCGCGGCGATCGCTTCACCGGCAACTCGGACGCGCGTCTCATCAGCGGCATCCAGAAAGAACGGGCGCAGGAAAGGGCAGTGCGGGCGATCGCCGAAGGTCACTTTGCGCTCGCGCATCGTTCGCGCGAGTTCCGCAACGGCAGCGGGCGAGCGATCACTCGGCTCGACGAGAGACTCCCAGAGTTCGGCGTATGTCATTTGGCGGTTGCGGCCGCTGCCATTCCTAACATGCCGCGCCATCCGGGAAATGTCGACGAAGAATGGCCGTGCAGCGCGCGATCGATCACCAGCTTCGACATGCGATCGAGCACTAAATCGAAATAGTGCGGCGTGATGCGGTCGCGTTCGAAGTCGGGCGCGGGATTTAGGAAGTCGATGGCGTAGGGGACGCCGTCTTCCACCGCAAACTCGATGGTGTTCATCTCGTAGCCGAGCGCTTGGTTGATGGTTTGCGCGTCGCGCACGACGCGATCGCCAAGTTCGGGCGAAAGATAATTGTGATCCACGATGTAACGACGTTCGTGCGGATCATAATGCACCGGGGTGATGTCGGTTTTCCCGAAAGTGAAACAACGCACGTATTTGTCGAAGTGCACGAATTGCTGGAGCGTCATGCAATACGGCGACGTGGTGTCGTACGCCGCAATCAGTTCCTGCGTGTTGTTCACTTTGTGAACATGCTTCCATCCGCCGCCTGAAAACGGCTTCAGGATCGCCGGGCGGCCGACGTAGTCGAGCAATCCTTCCCAGTCGATGGGATATCCCAAGTTGCGCAGCGATTCGGAAACGATGTCGACGTCCTTCGGGTAGCCTTTCTGCGGCAACAACACGGTCTTGGGAATCGCGATGCCGAGCTTCGCGGCGACAGAGTAGTTGAAAAATTTGTCGTCGGCGGTCCACCAGAACGGATTGTTGATCACGTACGTTCCGTTCAGGAGGGAATGCTTGAGATAGCCGCGGTAATACTCGACCTCGTGGGAAATGCGATCGACGATCACGCGATATTCCGGCTCTTCACCCATTCGCGTGCCGGTGAGCTTGACGAATTCCGCAGTGATGCCGTGCGCCGCTCCGAGGGAATTCACGCGATCGAGAAACGCGGGAGGAAAACTGTACTCTCGACCGCAAAGTAATCCTATTTTCATGAGAACGCCGATTCGCCACCGAGCACCGAGCACCGAGAAAACAGAACTAGGCGCGAATCCCCGGTGTGCTGGATGTCTCGGTAGCTAATTCCGGTACTCCTTCCATAGTTTCTCGAATCAAATGCTGCACCACGGCCTTGATATCGCCGGTGCGTTTGAAGACGGCAAGTTGCCGTTCGGCCGACGTTCCCTCGCGCAAGATCGTCAGCACGCGCTCCACCGCAGAGCGGCTGCCGAGTTCGTCCACCACGTCGTCGACGAAATCGAGCAGCTCCAGCGCCAGATCGCGCATGGGAACTTCCTTGCGTTTGCCGAAGTCGATGAGTTTCCCTTCGATGCCCCAGCGGACCGCGCGCCACTTGTTCTCTTCGATCAGCGAACGGTGATAGACGCGGAATCCTTGGTTCTGCGTGTACAACTTGTAGAGCTTCACGATCAACGCTTGGCACAGCGCCGCGATGCAAATCGTGTCTTCCACGCGCGTGGGCACGTCGCAGATACGGAATTCCAGCGTTCCGAAGTAAGGATGCGGACGGATGTCCCACCAAATTTTCTTGGCATTGTCCATGCAGCGGAGTTCCACCAGCAAATTCACATAGTTCTCGTATTCGCTCCACGATCCATAGGTGTCGGGAATGCCGGTGCGCGGGAAGCGGCGGAAAATCGTGGTGCGGTACGACTTCAATCCCGTGTCGCGGCCCAGGATGAACGGCGAACTTGTCGACAGCGCAAGCAAATGCGGCAGGAAGTAGCGCGTCATGTTCATCAAGTCGATGGTGGTGGCGCGGTCGGGCATCGCCACGTGTACATGCAGGCCGAAAATCAGGAGCGACCGCGCGAGTTGCTGCAATTCTTCGACGATGTTTTGGTAGCGCTCACCGGGCGAGATCACTTGGTCTTTCCAGTCGGCGAAGGGATGCGTGCCGGCGGCGGCGATGGCCAGTCCCACGCGCGACGCGGCGGCGGAAAGCTGCCCGCGCATGTGATACATCTCGCGGCGCAATTCCTTCACGTCGGCGCAAATGTTGGTGCCCACCTCCACGATCGACTGATGCATTTCCTGCTTGATCTGCTCGCCGAGCGACGGAGCGCTCGCCGCGATCAACTGGCTGATGTGCGAGCGCAGTTCGCCCGACACCGGATCGACGATCTGGTGTTCTTCCTCCACGCCGATGGTGAATCGATGAGGCATCTCAGGCTCCTTTCACGCTTCCGTCAAGCCTCCTGTTCGTAGGCTGCACCCAGGTCGTGCGCTAACGCGGCCAAGCGTGGGTCGGCTGTCCACAGCCTCATCCGGCCGGCAATGGCCGAAGCGAGAAGGTGGACATCGATCCAACCGACTCCGCGGCCGTGCAATCCGCGTGCTCGAACAAAAGCCACAACCTCCGCGTGGGGAACCGTGACGGCCTGATGCATTCTAGCGTAGTCGGCCAAGAGTTTGGTACGTCCGCCACGGTCACCGATCAAGAGCTCGCCATAGACCAGTTCATGGCCGGCGACTTCGTCGCGAGCCAAGAGGCGATCGAGTGCCGCGGTATAAGGGGCGCGGCCAGCCAACGACCGAATCCAGACGGACGTATCCGTTAAGACCATTTATGCCGCCCGCCGTGCACTCTGACTACGATTCGAGCGGCGAAAATTCATCCGAGAACGAGACGCCGGTTCTTGACGGCGAGGAATATCCTTCGCATCCGGCTCCGACCCGAGAAATGTCCGCAATCGCGTATACGAGGCATGCCGGATGAGCGCCTCCAGACCACGGCGAAGCGTCTCGGTGTCCGTGCTCGCACCACACGCGGTCCGGGCTTCCCGCAGCAGCTCGAAATCAACATTGAAGGTCTTCTTCATACATACGATCTTACCATATACAGATGGCCCTAGCAGCCATACTGTCGCGTTCACTTGCCGAACGCGCCGAGCACGTGCTTGCGATAGTCGACCAGCGTTTGCTCCTCGTCGCCGCACATCAGGTAAATGTTGAACTGCGTGACACCGGCTTGCTGCAAGCGCTTCAACTTCGCGACGTGCGCCTCCGCGGGACCCACTACGCAGAAGCGATCCACTACTTCGTCGCTCACAAACTGCGCGTTCGAGCTGCCGACCTCGGCGTGATGCAGGTAATCGTAGCCTTTGCGATCCTGAACGTACGCCGTGAGCGCCGGCGGCAGTTCCTCCGGTTTGTATCGCGAGACCAAATCGACCACATGATTCGACACCAGAGCGGGGAACCAGCGGACTTGCTGGCGGCACTTGTTCAGGTCGGCGTCCATCCACACAGGCGCGGCGGACATCACTTCGATCTTCGACGGATCGCGGCCGGCTTCCTTGGCACCTTCGCGCACAAAGCCCATGCACCATTCGATCAAGTCGGGATCGGCGAATTGCAGTATCACCCCGTCGCCGATTTTACCGGCGGTGTGGAGCGCCTTCGGTCCGTAGCCCGCCACCCACACGGGAGGTACGCCGTGTTTCGCCCACGTGAGTTTCGCCGGACGCCCTTCGTAATCGATTTGGCCGCCGGAGCAAAGCGTCGTGATGGTGGCGCAGCATTCCTCGAGTTGCGCTAGTGTGGTGGGCTTTTTACCAAGCACGCGACGCGAACTGTCGCCGCGCCCGATGCCGAGTTGCATGCGGCCGTGCGAAATTTCGTTCAGCGACGCCAGCAAGCTCGCCGTCACCGTGTGGTCGCGCACCGCCGGGTTCGTTACCAACGTGCCGAACTTCATGCGCTTGGTGGCATTGGCCATCAGCGCGAGCATCGGATAGCATTCGCGCCACAAAATGTGGGAATCGAAAATCCAGCCGTACTCGAATCCCGAGTCTTCGGCTTGCTTCGTAAGATTGATCGTGCGGTCGACCGCCAGGTCGCCCTTGAAAGTGATTCCAAAACGCATTGGTTCCTCCGCCCGCTGAGCAGGCGTGTTTAGCATACAATGACCGAATTATGGGATTCGACACGATTATTACGAATGGCACAGTAGTTACCGCAACCGACACCTACGCGGCCGACGTGGCGATTGAAGATGGCAAGATCACGGCGATCGGAAAGTCGCTGCCGCGCGACGCCAAGAAGGTTATCGATGCCACCGGGCGCTACGTTTTTCCGGGCGGTATCGACGCGCACACGCACCTCGATATGCCCTTCGGCGGCAGCACCTCCGCCGACGATTTCGAAACCGGCACGACGGCCGCGGCCTACGGCGGAACGACCACGATCGTTGATTTCGCGATCCAGTACAAGGGTCAGGACCTGCGCACGGCGTTCGACACATGGATGAAGAAAGCCGACGGCAAGGCCGTGGCCGATTACGCCTTCCACTGCATCATGACCGACGTTCCGGCGGCGCGCCTGGAGGAAATGAACGCGCTGGTCCGCGACGGCGTGACAAGTTTCAAGCTGTTCATGGCCTATCCCGGCGTCTTCATGCTCGACGACGCGACGATTTTCCGCGTGCTCCAGCAAACGTCGAAGAACGGCGCGATGGTTTGCATGCATGCCGAAAACGGTGGAGCGATTGACGTGATCGTGCAGCAAGCCTTGGCGGAAGGCAAGACCGCGCCGAAGTATCACGCGCTCACGCGGCCTACCTCACTGGAAGCAGAAGCGGTGTCGCGCGCAATCGCGCTGGCGGAAATCGCGGGATCGCCGCTCTATATCGTGCACTTGAGTTGCGACGACGCCCTTCAGAAAGTCCGCGAGGGCCGCGACAAGGGATTGCCGGTGTATGCGGAGACGTGCCCGCAGTACCTTTATTTGTCGCTCGATAATTTCGACAATCCTGGCGGCTTCGACGGCGCGAAGTACGTTTTCACGCCGCCGCTGCGCGAAAAATGGAATCAGGAAAAGCTGTGGCAGGGTCTAAAGAACGATCATCTGCAAGTGGTTTCCACCGACCACTGTCCGTTCTGCTTCAAGGAACAGAAGGAACTCGGCCGCGACGACTTCACGAAGATCCCGAACGGCGGTCCGGGCATTGAGCATCGCTTCAGTTTGATCTATTCGGGAGGTCCGGCGGCGGGGCGGTTCAGCATTAATCGTTTTGTTGAGATAGTGGCCACAACTCCAGCAAAACTATTTGGGTTATATCCACGCAAAGGCACCATCGCCGTGGGCAGCGACGCCGACATTGTGATCTTCGATCCCAACCGCGAGCACACTATCAGCGCGGCCACACACCACATGCGCGTGGACTACTCGATGTTCGAAGGAATCAAGGTGAAAGGCATGCCTGACGTGGTTTTATCGCGCGGGAAAGTGCTGGTGGAAGGCGACAAGTTCTATGGTCGAGCCGGAGCAGGCGAGTTCATCAAGCGCGCGACGTATTCCGGAGCATAAAGACAGTGCTGAGTGCTGAGAACTCAGGACTCAGCACTCAGAACTGACGGGTTTAGTAGCAGCCCGGATAAGGGTGCCAGTATCCCGCTTGATCGTAGTATCCCGACGGATTGCACGCCGGAGCGTAGCCGTATCCGTAGTAAGGATAGCCGTAAGCGTACGGGTAGCCGCCGTATCCATAGCCATAGTAGGGGTATCCGAAACCTAAGCCGATTCCCCAACCGCCGCCATAGTATCGACCACCGTAGTAGCCGCGGCCCCCGTAATACCCGCCACGGAACGACGATCCGCCGCGGAACGAGCTACCGCCACGGAATGCCGGCGCGCTGCCTCGAAATCCGCCGCCACCGCCAAAGCTACGTCCGGAGACGGCCGGGGCGTGTCCGCCCGAAAATCCGCCGCCACCGTGGAAGCCACCGCCACCGCCGCCGTGGAAACCACCGCCACCGCCGCCGTGGCCACGCTGAGCGAAGGCAACCGGGCACATCAACAACGCTGCTGCCAGCGACGCTGCGAGAGCCAGTTTCTTGTACATGATCCCCTCCTTAAAATTGCGGCCGGCTGCTCTTGCAGCCTTCACTACGTTGGACGACCTGGGGTCCCTGAGAGTTACGTACCGTCCATAAGGGATACCGGCATCCCCTGAAACCACTAGGCCGGTTCGTGCAGCTACGCCTGGGACCGTCGCGCACGGCCTCCAAACCGGGCGTTGGCGAAATCCTCGCTGACTTCGGCAACCTCCGCAGCCTCCCGCTTGGCGGCGGCCTTCAGTAAGCCAGGCTTCACGATCGACGCTTGCGTTTCCACAAACACTTCCGGGGGGAAGGCCGGATCGCTGGGGCCAGGGCGCTTCTCGACGATGCCCAGTTCGCCGAAATCGCTGACCATCTTGGTGATCTGGTGCACGTACGGGGTTTTGAGATTCAGTCCACGCAGCCAGTTCTCGCGACTGTTGAACGCCGCGACGCGATCCTGGTGCGGTAGGCTCTTGTCCATCACTTTTCGGTAATCGGCTTCCGTCAGCACGTGATTCGGTACGCGCGACGGCCAGAACGTAGGAACGTACGGATCGGGATAGACCGCCGTCGGATAGCCGGAGCGGCAACTGGCGGTGTCGGCCTGCCAGGGAATCGCCATCCATCGCGAAATATCCCCAGGACCGTTTTGAGAGAGCGGTCCATCGTCGGACGTCACCATCGCCGGCGTGAGAAACTCGCCGTAACTCGGTTCGACCAAACCGCCGGGCACATGTTTCAGCCGGAAGGGACGCCCGTATATCGATGACACGCGCATCGGCCACGTCATTTCGCAGCCGGGATGGAATGGCCCGCCCATGCAGAAGTGCAGCGCGGCGCGATCGAGCGTATCGGGCTGCGCTTCCAGCGGAACGTCGCCGATTCTCTGCGGCTCAGCCGGGTGCGGATCATAGTCGCTGATGAAATCGCCTTGGAACCACTGGTTCAAATAGCCGTAGAGCGTCTTGGTGACGGCGAAATAGACGCGCGGGCTATCGTCGAAATTGCCGAATGCATCGCCGTAAATCGGAGGCCACAACAAAGGCTGAACCGCCGGTGAAGCGGGGTCGCGGAACATGTAGAAAATCCGCCGGCGCAATTCCTGAAATTCCGGTCCGGGCGCGGCGAGCTTGGCGAGAATCTCGGGACGCAGAAAATCGTTGGGGGAGCCGAAACCGAAGAGAACAAAAAACCCGTTGTTGACCCATTGGGCGTCGTTGCACTGCTCCAGCAGGGGAAGAATGTCGTTCTGGAAACTCGGCTTTTGCTTCTTCGGCAGCGACAACCCCGCAAGCGCATCGTAGATCACGTCGTACATCGTCTGGGGCGTCACCAGGTCAGGACCGTAATTCGGCGGCGCGCACACCACCCACGCCGGCTCCACGGGAATTTCCTTGGCGCCCACCTTGACGGAGGCGGTCACGGGACCATCGGAAATATCGTCGTGCCATCCGCTGTTGTTGGCGAAGGTGGTCATGGTATTTCCGGGGAAGGGCGATCCCGAAACGCCGCGGCCGCCCAGGAAAATCAAATGACCGTCGTGATCGGTGCGCAATTCGCCCAAATAGACCGCGGTATCGAAGAATTTTCCGGTGTCGAATGCCACCGCTTTTTGATCGCGGCCGGAAACGCTGCGCGGTCCCGGATCGATGACCAATTTGTGGCGATCCTTCGCCGCGACCCAGGAGTTGCGAAGCGGCGCGCGCGTTTCCGCGGCTTCAGGAATGTCCAGCGCGACAACAAAGTCGTACCAAGCGGCCTTCTTGTTGGCCACGTGAACCGTCCAAGCGATCTCGGAATTCTCGGCGGTCAGCTCGGCGACCACCTGACCCTGCGCGTCATATCCGTAGACGCGAAACAGCGCCGCCTGGCGCTTCAAGCGCCCTTGGGGATCCTTGTATCCTCCCGGCGGGGGAGGAATTGGGTGCGGGACTTCCGGGCCAATAAAATACTCGTCGGGACTGTTCCCGATTCGGGCGATGCCGATGGCGGGATGAATACGCGCGCTCACAATTTGAGTCATGCGGCGGATTGTGGCATTATCTGTCGGAATTGGAAAGTAAATATTTCGACATCGGCGTAATTGGCGGTGGTCCGGCGGGATCAACCACCGCGCTTTGTTTGGCGCGGGCGGGCCGGAAAGTCGCGATCTACGAAGCGGAAGGCTTCGATCATCCGCGTTACGGAGAGACACTTCCGCCAGAAATCAATCCTCTGTTAAGACGTTTGGAATTGTGGGACGGCTTTCTGTCGACGAATCCCTTGGAATCGCCGGGGATTGTTTCGGTCTGGGGAGGCGATTCGCCGCATGAGCAAGACTTTGTGCGGAACGTGCACGGATGCGGGTGGCATGTGGACCGTGCGCGTTTCGACGAAATGCTGTGGCGGCGCGCCGGCGCCGAAGGAGTCGCATTATTTCCCGGTACGCGCGTGCGTCCGCGCGAACTGCCGTGCGACTTCGTGGTCCACGCGAGTGGCCGCAATCCCGCGGATGCCGAGGATGTTTTGGTCGCCATCGTTGTGCGCCTCCTGCATTCCAATGGCCGGTCGATGGATCTTCGAACTTGTATCGAGGCGGTTCCGAACGGCTGGTGGTATTGCGCGCCGCTGCCCGGCGCCGAGTCGATCGCCATGTTCTTCACCGATCGTGAAACGTACGGGCAGGGCATCGTTCTCGGCGAGCAACTGGAACTTGCGGCGTCGATTCGCGCGCGGATCGGCGACGCGAAAATTGCGGACTCTCGCGTGGTTCACGTGATTTCAGGGATCGGCCGGAACATCAAGGGCGACAATTGGATCGCTGTTGGCGATTGCGCCGCGTCGCACGATCCGCTAAGCGGCTTTGGAGTATTTCAAGCGATCTCGGGCGGGGAATCGGCTGCCTCGGCTATTCGCAACGGAACAATTCCGCAGTATGTCTCAGCCGTACGCGAGAATTTCGCGAATTACCGCCGGCAGCGCGGCCAGTTTTATGCCGCTGAGCAGCGCTGGCCCGAAGCAGGGTTTTGGCAGCGAAGAAGAATGCCTTAACCGCGGACTTTCACGCTCGACTCCGCCGCGCCCGCGCCGGTCGAAAACGTCTTGGCCGCTTTACGCAAATCGCCGCCATCCACGACGATTCCCGTGCTCGACGCGCCTTCCACGCGCAGAAACTCGGGACCCGGTGCTGTGACGCGCGCCGCCGTAACGAGCACATCGCGCGAGTCGATGAATCGCGCCACGGATTCGGCGCGCGTGTCCGCCGAAACCGAAAGCGCGTTCACCGCGGCGTCCTCCACGTGATCAAACACGATCGCGGGACGCAGTTCCTGGCTCGCCGCTTGGAAACGCACGTTGTTCAACGTGAGTCCTCGGACGCTGCGCGCGTACAACGCGTACGCCGGAAAAACGCCCGCCGCGTAATACTCGCCGACAACTTTCGGAACGTCGCGCAACGCGCCGTCTTCAGCTGTGCCGCCGCCGGGAAAAGTGATGTGCACGTCGTCGAAACTGACGTTCTCGATCACTGCGCCGCCGACGGCGCTCAATCCGATGCAACTCTTCACTTCGCCAGGATTATAGTTGGTGGTGAAGGGAACATCCGGTTGCTGAAACGGCGCTACGACCGTCGCGTGAATTCCGCGAAACGAAATGTTGCGCGCGATGCCGGTGGTCGGCGCGGAATCGGCGCTGGCCAGCGTGCCGAGTTGCACTTGCCCGCGATTCGGCGGTCCCAGGCAAATGGAAATCGGCCCGGTGACGTTGCGCATTTCGATATTGAAGAACGACAGGTTCTCGATCAGCGGTCCTTGGCCCGCGCGAATCTTGATCGGACAACCGAACGTGTCCCAGATCAAACAATTCGACACCGCGATATTCCGCACCGTGCCGCCGCCGAATCGAAACACGCTCCAGCGCGTCGAGAACTGGCAATTGTTCACCGTGATGTACTGGCAACTGCCGAAAAGCGCGCAAGCGTCGTCCTGACATTCCACGATACAGTTCGACATCGCCACGTGCGTCGCGGAGATGAAGTGAAATCCGTCGTTGTTGTGATTCACGCGATTGAAAATGCGGATCGCGTCGAGTTGCACGTAGCTCGATTGAATGATTCGGATGGAATGGAACGCGCAGTCCTTCAGAAATAGACTACGCACCGAAAAATTGGTGCACTGATGAAAGAGCAAATGATACGGCCGCTGCGCGCCGCCGATCCCCGAGGGCGGGGGAACACCGCGTTGCGGACTCAGGAATTGCTTCCCCTGGCCGTCGATGGTTCCCGGTCCTTCGACGGAAAAGTTTTCCGCTTTCACCGCGAAGATCAGCGCCCAGTTGCCGTCTTCGAGCGTGGAATCGCCGCGCAACGGGATCGCGTCGACGGCGTGATACTGCTTGCCGTCCGCGCTTCCAAGTAACGTCGCTCCCGAAGCGAGGTGCAACGTCACGTAACTTTTCAACTCCACGGTTCCGATCACAAACGTTCCCGCGGGCACGAGCACCGTGCCGCCATGATCGCGATTGCACGCGTCGATCGCGGCCTGCAGGGCCGCAGTGTCGAGCGTTTTGCCGTCGCCGCGCGCACCGAAGTCACGGATGTTGTAGGTGCGCGCGCCGAGATCGTTGCCGGGTGCGGGCGTTTGTGCTTGCGCACCGGCCACGAATCCCACCGCGGCCGGCGACGCCGAAAGCAATGCTCTTCGGGACAGAGATTTATCGCTAAAGTCAGGCATGAAAGCGATGATACACCGGAGCCGGGCAATTTGACACGGAGATCACAGAGGACACAGAGCGCACCGAGAAAAGCAGAATTTGCGTTTGGTTTTCTCTGTGTTCTCTGTGTTCTCCGTGTGCTCCGTTTGCTCTGTGTTGAACTGCCAGGCTGTACGGCGCGGCGGCGTCACTCGTGCCGCAGCGCCGTCATCGGATCCACGCGCATCGCGCGGTACGCCGGCACGTAACATGCGCACAAGCCGATTCCGCATAGCACCACCGCCACTGCAGCAAACGTCAGCGGATCGGTCGGCGTAACACCAAACAACATGCTGGCCATCCAACGCGTCAAACCCAGCGCGGCGACTCCTCCAATCGCAACGCCGATCATCATCATGCGCGCGCCGTCTCCCAGCACCATCCGAAGCACGTGAAATCGTTGCGCGCCTAACGCCATCCGCACGCCGATCTCCTGGGTTCGCTGCCCGACCAAATACGAGAGCACGCCGTAAATTCCCACGCTGGCCAGCAACAACGCCAGGGCCGCGAAAATCCCCAGCAAGATCACCGAAAATCGCTGGCTGGCGATGGATTGCGCGACAATCTCTTCTTCGGACTCGTTGCCGGAAACAATCAGTTCGCCATTGCCGGACGAGAGCCGGTTGCGCACGGTTTGAAAAACCGCTTCCGCTTTCAACGGTTCGCGAAACCGCGTATACACATTCAGTCCGGCGGCCACCCGCTTCATGCGATCGTCCGATCCCTGCATGAACGAGGTGTAGAGTTGGGCCTGCAGCGAGCGCTTGGCGTCGTCCGCCAGTCCAAATTGGCTCACATGTCCCACCACGCCCACCACCAGCAGCGAAATCGAACTGCGATGCGACGCGTCGTTCGAATCGGAATCGCGAATGTAGACATGCTTGCCGATGGGATCTTGGCCCGCAAAATAGCTTTCCGCGAAAGCTCGGTCGATCACCGCGACCGGAACGGAATGCTCATTGTCCGCGTCGCTGATAAAGCGTCCGCGCAACAGCGGAATGCGCATGGCCGGCAAATAGTCCGGCTCCACGATGTACTCGAGCGCGAGCGGAAGATCCACCGAACGCGCCGGCTGCGGTTGGCCTTCCACCCAAAAGCCCGTTTCGTTGTCGCTCTCCATCGGCGTCGCGCCCCAATCCAAGGAGGCATACTCGATCCCCGGTGTGTCGCGCAACGACGCGTGCAGACCGCGGAGAAAAGCGCGAATCGCCTCCGGAGATTGATCCGCTAGGGAAGGCGCGGGGTTGATCCCGAAATTCATTACGTTGTGCGGATCAAATCCCGGATCGACGCGCCACAATTCCACGAGCGTGCGAATCATCAGGCCCGCGCCGATCAGCAGCACGAAGGCCATGGCCATCTCTCCGATCACAAACGCCGCCTGCGTGCGCGAGCGGTAGCCGGAAATGGAACGGCCTTTGAGCGACTCGCCGAAGTTCCGAGAAGCGCACTTCAACGCCGGCGCCAAACCAAAAAGGACGCCTGCCAAAATCGAAACCGCCAACGTGAACAGCAGAACATGGCTGTCCAAGCCAATCTCTTCGGCGCGCGGCAGCGAATGCGGCACGGCGGCCACGGCCGCCATGGTTCCCCATTTCGCGATCAACAAACCGAGACCGCCGCCCAACACCGCCAGCAGGACGCTTTCGGTGAGCAGTTGCATCGTAATGCGCCCCTGTCCCGCACCCAGCGCGAGACGAATGGCAAATTCGCGTTGCCGTGAAGTGGAGCGCGCCAAGAGCAAGTTGGCGACATTGCCACAAGCGATCAGCAGCACAAATCCGATCGCGGCCAGGAGCACCAGAAGAACCGGCCGCATCTCGCCGACGATCAACTCCTTCAACGGAACGAGGGTCGACTTCAGACCGGCATTCACATCGGGATACGTTTCGGCGAGACCCGCGTTGATACGCTTCAGATCCTCGCGTGCCTGCTCCTGGGTGACGCCCGGCTTCAGCAATCCCAGCGCGTTGGTGCCCCAATGCGCATCGCGCATGAAGAACCGCGCATCCGTCTCTTCGCCGATGGGCATGTAGACGTCGGCGGTCTGAAAGTTCCAGATCTTCAAGCGGAACGATGCCGGAATCACTCCTACGATGGTGCGTTGCGCGCCCGCCACCACTAACTGTTTGCCGAGCACATTGCGATCCGCACCGAATTTCCGCTGCCACAAACCCTCCGAGATCAGGACGGCGGGAGCGGCGCCGCGGCGATCGTCTTCCGCGGTGAAATTACGTCCCAGAATCGGATCGACGCCAAGAATCGGGAAGAAGGTCGCCGAGATGCGCCGGGCTGGAACGCTTTCCGGTTGTCCCACGCCGGTGATGCTGCCATTGGCCCAGCGATACGCACCGATCATTTCGAACGAACGATTATCGCGCTGCCAATCCAAGAAATTCGGATAGGAAATCGATCCCTGCGAAAAATTCGGCATGTCTTGAAACAACGCGATAATGCGACTCGAGTTGTGGAAGGGCAGCGGGCTAATCAGCACGCCGTTCACCACCGAAAAAATCGCGCTGTTCGCGCCAATGCCCAACGCCAGCGTCAAGATGGCGACCACCGCGAATCCCGGTGACTTAGCCAGCGCGCGCAGGCCGTAGCGCAGATCTTGAAGAAGCATTTCGTCCCCCTGAGTGGTAGACGGCTCGCTTCGGTGGAAGTTAGCGGGGATTCCATGGCAAAAACAAAGTTGGCTTGTCTTGGTTTTCTCTGCGCCTCTGCGTCTCTGCGGTGAAAGAACCGCTTTGGGGTTTCTCAAGCGTCACAGGATGGCTCTCACGGCAAGCGGTTTTCTTACCGCAGAGACACAGAGACGAAGAGAAAACCACAATCAAGCAGGCGTTAGCGACCATCGAAACGCAACCACGTGAACCCGACTCCCTTCCCGCCCATTTCAAAAGGGACCCGGTGAGTGGCCCTATTTTCGCGGTGCGGAGCTCGCAGGACCAAGCGCCGCGCGCACGTCCACCAGCGTAACCATCAGCACCATGGGATCGCTGGGACTCGGATCGAAGCCGAGCGCCAGATAGAAATTCTTCGCCTCCGCCGAGATCGCGTGAACGACGATGCCGCGTATGCCGATCGCATCGGCAGCGTTTGCTACGCGGCGAGCGGCGTCACGGAACAAGGCGCGCCCGAATCCCCGTCCACTCCAAGCGCGATCAACCGCCAAACGACCCAGCAAGACAATGGGGATGGGATCGGGCATGTTGCGCCTGAATCGGCCGGGCGCGGTCGCCACCGTGATTGCGCCGGAAGCTAGGGCGTAGTAGCCAATCACCCGTTTGTTCTCGCAGACTACATAGGTGCGGGAAGCGCCGCTCGCCTGGTTGGCACGTGCGCGCCGTCTCAACCAATCGTCAAGGGACGTCTCGCCCGAGGTGAAATCGGCGAGATCATGCTGATCTGCTAAGGGTTCCGGCGGAGAAAAGCCGTTCATTTTTCCCAGGGCGCTGGGGTCTGCAGCGAGCGGCGCAGCCGCTGATTTGGCCGCGGCGGAGCATCGAGACGTGCCAGGAAATCGGCGTAAGCCTTTGGGCTATACATAAACACCGTGCTGTCCAGCAGCGTGTTCTCGGCGGCGTGCCGCGCGGCGTCAAGTACAAAGTCCGTTCGGTTCTTGCCGGCCGAAGCCGCCGCGCGATCGATCAACCCGCGCACCTCCGGTTTGATCCGGATATTTAAGGTATCGCGCCTCGCGGCTCGCTGAACGTTTCGCATACAAAAGCAGCATAGCACAATCGTAATGACCATGTCATTACGACCTCGTTCTCCGCTTCGCAGGGAAATGGGCCGGACGAACAAATTGCCAACGTTGGGGAGGTTCCGCCCTAAACAACTGGGTCGTGGCCGTGAATGATCTCCTGCCAGCGACGATCATGTCTTTCTCTGTGTGCTCTGAGTTCTCTGTGCGCTCTGTGTCAAATGGCTCGCGGCAGCGCTTACTTGGGATCGAGATACTTGATGAAAACCACTTTGTTCCGCTTCTCGTTGAAGATCACCTGATCGGCGAGATTCTGGATCCACAAGAGTCCGTAGCCGCCGGCGCGCATGCCTTTTTCCTGGCGGACTTCCAGATGCTTCAGCGGATCGTCGGGATACGACACGGCGGCGTGCGGAATGTCACCGAAATCGAAGCCCGCGCCGGGATCGGCGATCCGGTACATGATCGCGCGATCGAAACGCAGGCAACTGATCCCCACGCGGCGGCGCGCGTCGCCCTTGGCGCCGTGTTCGATGGCGTTGTTCAGCAATTCGCGGAACGTGATGCTGATGCTGCGCTGCGTGGTTTCGTCGAGGCCCACGTTGAGGTTGTTGAAGAACGTCTCCAGGCTGGCGGCCGCTTGAAAACTGGCGGGCACTTGCAATTCCACCCAGGTGGACGTCGCGGAAATCACTTCGATGGAGTGATGCGCGCTCAACAAATTCGCCACGGCCACTTTCAGTTCTTGCGGATCGAACGGCTTCACCAGAAAATCCACGACGCGACGGCGCAGCGTCGCCAAAAGATTTTCGCCGGAGCCGTGCGCGCTCACCACCATGATGCGCGCTTGGGGATATTCCGCCCGCAACGCCTCGATGAATTCCAATCCTTTCATGCCCGGCAGCACGAGGTCGCAAATCACGACGTCAAAAGGATTTTTGCGATAACAATCGAGCCCTTGCTCGGCCGTTTCGGCGCGCGTGACGTCATGTTCGGCCAGCGTGGCGGCCATCAACTCGCTGAGCATGGCATCGTCGTCGATGATGAGAATTCGCTGGGGCATTTTCGGAATCTTGAGGTTTCCGTTTGGGGGTTCTTGCATTATATCAGCGGCCTGCGATACAACGTTGTCATGCCCGAAACGAATCGCCGGCAATTGTTGAAAGCTCTCGGTATCACAACTGTAGGTTTGGCCGCCGTCAGTTCCGACGCGTGGGCTGAAGACCGTGTGATGGCCGCCGCTGTTCATCACCATTTAGACTCGCAGGAAGCGGCGCCTATTCCCCCGCATGACAAATTCTTTCAAGGCAGGGAACTCGCGTCGGTCGAACGCCTCACCGATTTGATCCTGCCGAGCGACGGGTCTCCTGGGGCAAAGGACGCGAACGTCGCGGCGTTTCTCGATTTTTACCTGGCGGGATCGCCGCCTTCGGCGCAATCGCCGTTTCGCGCGGGACTCAAGGCGCTCGACGCCGCGGCGTCGGCGAAATCCGGCAAAGCGTTTTCCGATCTTGCGCCGGCGCAGCAACAAGAATTGCTCGAAGCGATTTGGCCGCCAAAATCTTCGGGCGATCTCAGGGCGTTCTTGATGAACGCGCGACGCTTGACGGTCTTTGCGTTCTACACCTCAAAAATCGGAGTGAAGGAATTGGGATACGCGGGCAACACCTACGCGTCGGAATTTCCCGGCGCATGCACGCATCAACACGAACTCTAAAGCGTAGTGCTGAGTGCTGAGTCCTGAGTGCTGAGTAAGATAACTCAACACTAAACTCGGCACTCAGGACTTAGCACTCAGGACTAAAACAGATGCCAGAAAAACTTTACGATGCAATCGTTGTTGGATCGGGCGCCTCGGGCGGTTTGGTGGCGTATGAGCTCACGCGCGCGGGCGCGCAGGTTTGCATGCTGGAAGCGGGACCGGTTCGCGAGAATTTTCCGTATCACAAATGGTCGTACGAGTATCCCTATCGCGGGAATCCTCCTGCGAAAACGGTGCCCACGCCGTACCTGCAACAAGGAATTGCCGAGGGAAATTATCTTTTCACGTACAACGATAAAGAACCTTACACGTCGGCCGACGGCAAGCACTACAACTGGTGGCGCGCGCGCGTGGTGGGCGGACGCACGCATTTCTGGGGACGCATTTGCTGGCGCTTCAACGAGCACGACTTCAAGCCGCGCACCTATGACGGCGCGGGTGTAGACTGGCCGATCGGTTACGCGGACATGGCGCCGTATTACGAACGCGTCGAGCGGCTCATCGGCGTCTGCGGAGAGAAAGAAAATCATCCCGACACGCCCGATGGCGTCTATTTGCCGTCGCCGAAACCGAATTGCAACGAAGTCCTGATTCGGAAAGCATCGGAAACAATCGGCGCGGGGTGGATTACGCGCCGCAAAGCGCACGTGACCGCCGATTACAACGGAATCCCCGCGTGTCATTACTGCACCCACTGCGGCCAGGGATGCGAAACGGGATCGTACTTCAACACCCACGACCGGTTGATTCCCCAGGCGATGAAGACCGGCCACTTCCGCTTGGTGACCGGCGCGCTGGCGCACAACATTACCGTCGACCCGAAGACCGGCCTGGCCGACGGCGTCGCGTACGTCAATACACAGACGGGCCGTGAGGAAAAAGTGCGCGCCAAAATCGTGGTGGTCGCGGGAGGCACGCTGCACTCGGCGCGATTGCTGCTTGGTTCGAGCTCGCGGCAATTTCCCAATGGCATCGCGAATTCCAGCGGCCAAGTGGGACGCAATTTCATGGAGCACGTCGACGTCGACGGCTCCGGGCTCTTGCCGCAATTGCGCAATCGCAAGGTTGTGAACGACGACGGAATCGGCGGCAACACGATTATTCCGTGGGACGGCTGGGGCAAGAAGAATCTGCCGTTCGTGCGCGGCTATCACATCGAATGCGGCGGTGGATTCGGCGCGTTTCCCACGCACGCCAACGTTCTGGAAGGCTTTGGCTCGTCGTATAAGAAGTCGATCCACGAGTGGTACGGCACGCGCGTGAATTTCCACTCGCATTTGGAAATGCTGGCGGACGATCGCAACTTTGTGGAGATCGATCCCAACGTGAAAGACCACTGGGGCATCCCGGTGCTCAAGATTCATCTCGATCAATACGACAACGAGAAGAAAATGACCGCGCATTGCATCGAGCGCTTCAAGGAATTGTTCGCGGCGTTGAAACTGGAGCATGCACAACTGCCGCAGGGGCCGCTCTATCGGGGCGCGAGCATTCATGAAGTGGGAACGTCGCGGATGGGCAACGATCCGAAAACGTCAGTCGTGAATTCGTTCGGGCAGGCGCACGACGTAAAGAATCTGTACGTGGTCGACGCCAGCATTTTCTGTTCGGCGACGCACAAGAATCCCACGCTCACGATACTCGCGCTTGCGGCGCGCGCTTCCGACCACATGCAGGAGCGATTGAAAGGGAAGGCGTAAGTGGCCACGCCGCTTCCGGCCGCCAGTCTTTCTTCCGAAACGACGCAAACGATCGCGCGGCGTTTGACGGAATCGAATCGCGCGTACGCCGAAGCTTTTCCCGGAGAATCGGGCCGGCGCCAGCCGGTGCAGGTGATTTATGGCGGCGCGCATCTCTATCGCGTCGGTACGGCGGCGAAACTGGGATCCCTGGCGCTGGCTTCGCTTCAACAATTCGCGCCCGATGCGGGGTCGCTGGCGCGTGTGCTCGACTGGCGGTTCGCGCCGGCCATGGCCGAAGGGATCTATGCGCGAGTCGTCGAGAAACTCTGCCGCGAACCAATCGAAGATCTGCGCATCGATTTCGAAGACGGCTATGGCGTGCGGTCCGATGCCGAGGAAGACGGCCATGCCGTGGCGGCGGCCGAAGCGGTCGCGGCGGGAATGGCCGCGCACTCGCTGCCTCCCTACATTGGCATTCGCACCAAGGGGTTCGCGCAGGAATCGTACGCACGCGCCGTGCGGACACTCGATTTATTTCTCACCACGCTGGTCGGGAAAACGGGCGGAGAACTGCCGCCGAATTTTGTGATCACCTATCCGAAAGCCGCGATTCCGGAGCAAGTCACCGCACTCGCCGATTTGTTGGATCAGTTTGAAAACGTGCTCGCGTTGCCGGCGAGATCGCTGCGCTTTGAACTGATGATCGAAACGGCGGAATCGATCCTGGTGCTGCGCGATCTTCTGCGGGCGTCGCGCGGCAGGATGCTCGCCGCGCATTTCGGCGCGTACGATTACACCGCGTCGTGCCACATCACGGCCGCGTACCAAGACATGTTGCATCCGGCCTGCGACTTTGCGCGCAGCATGATGCAAGCGGCGTACGCGAGCACCGGCGTGTGGGTCTCCGACGGCGCGACCAACGTGCTGCCGGTGGGAAGAGATCCAGGCGCGGTGCATCGCGCCTGGAAACTGCACTACGATCACATCCGCCATTCTTTGGCGTGCGGCTTTTATCAGAGCTGGGACCTGCATCCCGCGCAACTGCCGGTGCGCTACGCGGCGGTCTATGCGTTTTTCCTGGAAGGACTCGCGGCGGCGGGCGAGCGTCTGCGGAACTTCATGGAGAAAGCCGCGCAGGCCACGACTGTCGGCAGCGTTTTCGATGACGCCGCCACGGGCCAAGGCTTGCTCAACTATTTCTTGCGCGCAATCGATTGCGGCGCGATCACGCGCGCCGAAGCGGAACGCGAGTCCGGCTTGACGCTCGACGAATTGAGGTCGGGATCGTTCGGTGCGATCCTGCAGGCTCGCGCGCGTTAGTTTGAAGTGCGGCGATTGAGCCAGGGACCTTCAAAGCGGGGGGTGATGTCTCAATTTGTAATCGATCCCGCAGAGCGGGATCGCAGCCAAGACCAAGGGCGCTGCGATCCAGTTTGTGGCTGAAAACAAAGTTAACCCTGAGAATTCCGCGACGAGGTACGTGAATCCCTCGACCGGTCGCTCCGTTGTGGTCGACAATGTAACAGGAGAACTACTCCAGGTAGGTGGCGATGGCTTCAGAGCCTAACACAGCCGAAGTATACGTACAGTTGCTAAACGAAGGAACGGTCATATTCCGCCCGACGCGCGCACTCGACCTCGGCGATGGGATTTTCCGGCTGCTTCCGACGCCCGACTACGATCCGGAGGACGAAGAGTGGGAGTTCTTGCCCGGAACTAGCGTCCGCTGTGGCAAGCGAACCGACGCGTCGGGCGACGAATACTTGATTGCGATCCAACCTTGACGTAGTCGTTGCGGGGTCAGTCCAAACGAAGGCTTCAAGGCAAGGTGCGGCTCGTGATCGACGTCAATCTTGGAAGCGTCCATATGATTCGTTTTCTCGGCCAGCGCGTTCTCCTCACAATCCCGGTGCCGTTCCTCGCGGCGACGCTGGTTTTTCTGCTGATCCACCTGGTTCCCGGCGATCCCGTACAGCAAATGCTCGGTGAAGGCGCGCGCGCCGACGAGATCGGCGCGATTCGCCACGCCTGGGGACTCGATTTGCCGCTGCGCGTGCAATACGCGCGCTTCCTCGGCGGATTGTTGCGCGGCGACCTCGGGCAATCGTTCAAATTCAACCGGCCGGTGCGCGAGGTCGTGTTGTCGCGCTATCCCGCGACGCTCGAGTTGACGCTGGCGTCGATGCTTGTGGCGTTGTTGATCGCGATTCCCGGCGGCGTGCGCTCCGCCGTGAAGGTCCATCGTTGGGAAGATCGCTGGCTGGGATTTCTTTCGCTGCTCGGGTTGTCGTTTCCAACTTTTGCGCTCGGTCCCGTGCTGATTTTGGTTTTTTCGATCGAGATCGGCTGGCTGCCGGTTTCCGGACGGGGAAGTCTTGCGAATCTCGTGCTGCCCGCGATCACCATGGGATCGGCACTCGCCGCGATCTTGCTGCGAATGATCCGTGGATCGATGCTCGACGAATTGCGTGCCGCCTACGTTCGCACCGCGCGCGCCAAGGGATTGCGCGAGCGCGCCGTGGTGTATCGTCACGCGCTGCGAAATAGTTTGATTCCCGTGCTCGCGGTTGTTGGATTGCAATTCGGATCCTTGCTCGCCGGCGCCATTGTCACCGAAACGATTTTCTCCTGGCCCGGCCTCGGCCGGCTCACGATGCAAGCGATCTCCGCGCGCGATTATCCCTTGACGCAAGGATGCCTGCTCGCCGTGGCGGCGACTTACATTGCCGTGAATCTGATCACCGACGTTCTTTACAGCGTGATCGATCCGCGAATCCGGGTGTCGTCATGAGAACTTTCGGCGCGATTCTCGCAGCACTGTTGGTGGTGGCCGCGCTGGCCGCACCATGGCTCGCGCCGCGCGATCCCGCCGCACTCGACCTTTCCTTGCGCTTGACTCCGCCCAGCGCCGCACACTGGCTCGGCGCAGACGAGTTGGGCCGCGACGTTTTTTCGCGATTGCTGTACGGCGCGCGCGTGTCGCTGGCGGTGGGAACAGGCGTCGTGGCGTTGTCGCTGGCGGCCGGATTGCTCGTCGGCGCGGGTGCGGGATTCTATGGCGGCTGGCTCGATCGCTTCTTCAACGTGATCGTCATCAACACGCTGCAAGCGTTTCCCGGCGTGCTGCTGGCCGTCGCGGTGGTTTCGTTCGCGGGCCAAGGCCTCGGAAAACTGATCATCGCGCTGTCGCTGGGAGGATGGATTGGCTATGCGCGATTGATTCGCGGTCAAGTGATGGCGATGAAGGAACGCGAATTCGTGCAGGCGGCGCGCGCGCTCGGCGCGGGCGACGTGCGCGTGATCGCGCGGCACATCTTGCCGAATATAGCGCGGCCGATCGTAGTGCAGTCGGCGGTGGGCATGGCCACGGCGGTGATTTCCGAAGCGACGCTCAGTTTCTTGGGCCTCGGCATTCCACCGCCCGCGCCGAGTTGGGGGTCGATGCTGAACGATGGCCGTGGACATTTGTTCGATGCGCCGCACCTCGTGATTTTCCCTGCGCTCGCGGTGATGGCTGCCGTATTGGCGTTCAATTTCCTTGGTGACGCGATCGCGTCGGCTGACGCTCACCACTGAGAGGAATTTGACACCGAGCGCACAGAGAACACTGAGGTCACAGAGAAAATCAAAACCTTTCGGTCTTGGCTTTCTTCTGTCTTGGTTTTCTCTCTGTGCTCTATGTGATCTCTGTGGTCTCCGTGTCAAATTGCCGGATGGTACGATTCGCCCGTGGTACGCTGAATTCAGATGGAAGAGAAGCAGCAAAAACTGATCGCGTCGCTACGCGACACGGGCCCGGTGATCGTGGCGTTTTCGGGCGGCGCAGACTCCGCCTATCTCGCATGGGCGGCACGCGAAGCGCTCGGCGATAAGGCGCTCGCCGTGACCGCGGACAGCGCCAGCCTGCCGCGTCGTCATTTGCAGGAAGCGATGGAGTTTACGCGCGACTTCGGAATTCGCCACGAAGTGATCGCCACCAACGAGTTTGAGAATCCGCTGTACGTGCGCAACGAAGCGGACCGCTGTTTTTTCTGCAAGGACGAATTGTTTACGCAGCTGGACGCTTTGGCCGCTTCCCGAGGATTTTCCGCCGTTTGTTACGGAATCAACGCCGATGACACGAGCGATTTCCGCCCGGGCCATCGCGCCGCCGCGAAGCACGCGGTGCTGTCGCCGCTCCTCGAAGCGGCGCTGACCAAGCAAGAAATCCGCGAACTTTCCCGCGCCGCCGGATTGCCCACGTGGAATCGCCCGGCGTCGGCCTGCTTGTCGTCGCGGATTCCGCACGGAACGCCGGTGACGGCAGAAAACCTCGCGATGGTGGAACGCGGCGAGGAAGCGCTCGCGCGTCTAGGCTTCCAGCAATTCCGCGTGCGCCATCACGGCGAGATCGCGCGCGTGGAAATCGAAGTTTCGGAAATGTCCCGCGCGCTCACGCCGGAAATGACCGAAGCGATTTCGCGCGAACTCAAAGCCGCGGGCTTTCGCTACGTCGCGCTCGATCTCGACGGCTACCGTCAAGGATCGCTAAACCCGCAGTTGCCGGTTCTCGACTGAGGCTCGCATGGGCGATCTTGGAAAAAACTTGATCTGGATCGGTCTGATCGTCGTAGCGATCGGCGCGTTCATTCATTTCGCGTCGCATGGCGGACACAGGCTACCGTTCCGCATCGGCCGGCTTCCCGGTGACATCGAATATCACGGCAATCGCACGACCGTTTATTTCCCGATCGTCACGTGCATCGTGGTGAGTGTGGTGATCACCGGCCTCATCTGGCTGATCGATGCTCTGCGGAAATAGGACGAGGTTTTTCTCTGCGGTCCTCTGCGTCTCTGCGTTGAAAAAACAACCTGAGCTTTCGCTACCCTCGTGATAACGAAGTATCGACTTGGCCTGCGGTTTTTTCAACGCAGAGACGCAGAGGACCGCAGAGAAAACCTAGTTCGCGTTCGCCGTCGCCGCGAACGTCGGCGGGCGGCGATGCTTCGTGGCTTGCTCGTACGCGTACGCCAGCTTGATCAATACCGGCTCGCTCCACGCGCGACCAAAAAACGACACGCCGATCGGTAGGCCATCGACAAATCCTGCCGGCACGGTAATGTGCGGATAACCCGCCACCGCCGCCACCGTCGACGGCCCGGGCTTCTCAGCCATGCCGCCGTCGCCGTTCACCAGATCCGTCAACCACGCGGGACCGCCGGTTGGCGCGACCAGCGCGTCGAGGTGGTATTTCGCCATCACCGCATCAATTCCCAACGCCCGCGACATCTGATGATTCTTCGCCAGCGCCGCCAAATACTTCTGCTCCGTCAACGGGCCTTTCGCGTTGGCCTGATCCATCAGTTCTTGCGCGAAGTAAGGCATTTCTTCGTGGGCGTGCGCTTTGTTGAATGCGATCACTTCGGACATCGAGTGCACCTCAGTGTTCGGCCCGAGCCACTTCAAGTATTTGTTTAAGTCGGCTTTGAATTCGTAGAGCAGAACTTCCTGCTCGGTGTCGTCGAACTTCCCAAGCGTGGGAATGTTCGCGGGATCGACAATCACCGCGCCCATGTCCTTCATCTTGTCGATGGCCGCATCAATCACGGCGTCCGCGCCGGGACTATAGCCGAACAAGCGATTCCGTACCACGCCGATGCGCGCGCCGCGCAGACCCGCCGCGTCGAGCGACGCCGAATAATCGCGCCTGCTCTTCGTGTCCGCGAGCGCCGTCGCCGGATCGTTCGTGTCGCTGCCGGACATCGCACCAAGAAGCAGGGCAGCGTCGGCGACGGTGCGCGCCATCGGTCCCGCGGTGTCTTGACTGTGCGCGATCGGCACAATTCCGTGGCGACTCAGCAATCCAAGCGTCGGTTTGATTCCGACCAGTGAATGAATGCTCGACGGCGACACAATGGACCCGTCGGTTTCAGTGCCGACGGCGGCCGCACACAAATTCGCCGCGGCTGCGGCGCCCGATCCGGAGCTTGATCCCGACGGATTGCGATCGAGCGCGTAGGGATTGCGCGTGTATCGGCCGCGCCCCGACCATCCCGAGGTCGAATGCGTCGAGCGGAAATTCGCCCACTCGCTCAAATTCGTTTTCCCGAGAATCACCGCGCCTGCTGCGCGCAGTCGCGCGACGATGAACGCGTCCGACGGCGGTTTCGAATCGAGGAGCGCCAGCGAGCCGGCGGTGGTCTGCATGCGGTCGGCGGTGGCGATGTTGTCTTTGATCAAAATCGGAATGCCGTGCAACGGTCCGCGTGGACCTTTGCTTTTTCGCTCAGCGTCGAGTGAATCGGCGATCGCCAGCGCGTCGGGATTCAGCTCAATGACGGCGTGCAGCGCCGGGCCCGCGCGATCAATCGCCGCGAAGCGGTCGAGGTATTTCTGCACCAGCGAGTGGGAAGTCTCCTGTCCCGATTGCATGCGTTGTTGCAGTTGCGCGACGGTCAGTTCTTCCAGGTCGAAGGCCGGTTGCGCGCAGGCAAGCGGCGCGAACATAAGTGCGGCGAAGGCGAGTTTCATAATTGCTCCAGAAAAGCAGTAATGTCGGGCACCGACTCGATCCGCGGATGCGGATCGTCTACGTAGACGCGCGCGGGATCCATCAGGATCGCGTGTAGTCCCGCGGCGCGCGCGCCCACGAAGTCGACCGAATACGTGTCGCCGACGCAAAGGCACGCCTCCGGGCGCACGCCGAGCGACGAAACGGCGATGCGGAAGATGGCGGGATCGGGTTTTTCCACGCCGACGTTGCCGGAATCGGTGTACGAAGAGAAAAACTCGTCGCCGAGCCCGGCGGCTCGCAGGGCCTTGTCGATTCCGCCGTCAGAGTTTGAAATGACGCCGAGCCGCAGTCCGCGATCGCGCAACGACGCCAGAAATTCGCGGGTTCCCGGCGCGACGCGCGTCCAGTTTCCAGATGCTTGCGTCGACGCGATGCACTCCGGTACCAGCGACTCCGGTGCGTTGATCGCGGCGGTCAGGTGGGTGTAGTAGACGCGCCAGTAATCGGCATCGACGCGCTGGCCCGGCTGCCAGTGCGCCATCGCGGCATCCAGACGCTTTTTTGCGAAGCGCTCCGCGGCGTAAAGCTGTTCCTGCGACGCCGAAAATCCCGCGGCAGCGAGCGGCGCGAGCGTCCGCGCAAGATCGGGGAAGAACAGCGTGTTCCCGGCGTCAAATAGGATTCCCGCCAGCATGAACCGTGATTATACTAAGGACCGATGATTTACATCGGGATCGACGCGGGAACGCAATCCACAAAAACTTTGGCTTTCGATTCGGACACCGGCCGCGTGCTAGCGAGCGCGGCGGCAGCGTACGATTTGATTCCGAACTTGCCGCCGGGACACAAGGAACAAGATCCGCAAGTGTGGATCGGCGCCATCGATCACACCATGCAGGAAGTGCTGGCGCAAGTGGACAAGCGCGCCGTGCGCGGCTTGGGCGTCAGCGGCCAGCAGCACGGTTTCGTTCCGCTCGACGCGCAAGACCACGTAATCCGCCCCGCGAAATTGTGGAACGACACATCCACCGCCGCCGAGTGCGGCGAAATCATGAACGCGTGTGGCGGTCCCGAAGCGTTTCAGAAGAAAACGGGGAATCGCCTGCCGCCGGGATTCACCGCCGGAAAAATTCTGTGGCTGAAGAAGCATGAACCGAAGAATTTCGCCGCGCTCGCCTGCGTGTTGCTTCCACACGACTACATTAATTTCTACTTGAGCGGCGTGAAACGCATGGAGTACGGCGACGCCTCCGGCAGCGGTCTGCTGAACGTGTACCAGCGCGCGTGGGACAGTGAAGCCGTCCGAGCGGTCGATGCGTCGCTCGGGGACAAGCTGCCGCCGCTGGGCGAATCGAGCCATCCGTGTGGAACCCTCACCGAAACTTTGCGTGCACGCTGGGGATTGCCGCAAGGCGTGGTGATCAGCGCAGGTGGCGGCGACAACATGATGGGCGCGATCGGCACGGGCAACGTGCGCGCGGGCGTGGTGACGTGTTCGCTGGGCACATCGGGCACCATCTACGCGTGCAGCGACAAGCCCGTCACCGATCCCGGCGGCGACATCGCGGCTTTCTGCGACTCGACGGGGCATTGGCTGCCGCTGGTGTGCACGATGAACGTGACGGTGGCGACGGAAATGGTGCGGGAACGTTTCAGCATGGATCACGCGGCGGCGTCCGCGGCGGCGTCGAGCGTGGCGGCGGGATCGGATGGACTGATGCTCGTGCCGTTCTTTGAAGGCGAACGGACTCCGAATTGTCCCGACGGCACCGGCGTGTTCTTCGGCGTGCGCCCGCACACCTTCGACGCGCCGCACATGATGCGCGCGGCGATGGAAGGGGCGGCGCTGGGGCTCAACTACGGATTTGTAAGAATGCGGGAGCTCGGCGTGCGGCCGACCGAAGTTCGGCTCACCGGCGGCGGTGCGAAAAGCGCAGTGTGGCGGAAAATCCTCGCCGACGTTTTCAATGTACCGGTGGTGTGTTTGAAGATCGAAGAAGGCGCGGCCCTGGGAGCGGCGCTGCAAGCGATGTGGGCGGCGGAGGGAGGGGAAGTCGCTTCCCTTTGCGATCGCTATCTGCAACCGGACGAATCCACGTACGCGGCGCCGGACGCGGTACGCGCGACGATGTATCGCGAACGCCAGGCTCTTTTCAACAAACTGGCCGTTGATCTACGCGAGGCGTTTGCAATGCACAGGAGAATGCTTTAAAAACGAGGCCCGAGCCAAAAGGCCCGAGGCCCGAGTCCGACGCGGGTGCGTTCGACTCGGGCCTCGGGCCTCGGGGCTCGTTTTTACTTCCTTGACCGCGCGACCACCGGCTTGAACACCGGCTCAGCCTTGTCGCGCGCATACGCCGCGGCCGCTTCCACGTATTCGTCTTGCGATCCGGGCGAACGATACGCTGCGATCGACATTCCTTCGGATTCTTTCAGGAACAGCAGCTTGCCGCCTTCGTCGTCGAGTTCTACGCGCAGCCTGTCGCCAACCGAAACTTGTCCCGTGGCGATCAAGTTGGCGAGCGGCTGGACCAAGTTGCGCTCGAGCACGCGCTTCAGGTGTCGCGCGCCGTACTTCACGTCGGTGCCTTCTTTCAGCAGGTGATCCTTCACGTCATCGGCGCACGAGAAGACAAAAGGCACCGCGGTGGGCGATTGCAGGATGCGCTGCTGGATGTATCCGACTTCCAGATCGAAGATCTTGCGCATAGCGTGGTCGCCGAGCGGCTTGAAGACCACCGTCTTGTCGATGCGGTTCATGAATTCGGGCGTGAACTTGCGGCGCGCGGCTTCCAGTCCGACGGTGGACACCTTGCGCTGATGCTCTTCATCGGCGGCTTCGGAATTGTCCCGCTCGATGCCGGAGGCGAATCCAAGCTTTGGCGAAATCAGCTTCGACATTTCCGACGCACCCAGGTTGCTGGTCAGGAAAATCAGCGACCGGCTGAAGTCCACGCGGCGGTTGTCGCCGAGCGTGAGCGTAGCTTTGTCGAGGACGCCGAGCAGCAGGTTCCACAACGTGTCGGAGGCTTTCTCGATTTCGTCGAAGAGCACGAAGCTGAGCTTAACCTTGTCGGTGTGATACAGATCCAGCGACTCCTGGCTCAACACCGGGTGCGTTTCGCGATGGCCGAGGTATCCCGGAGGCGAGCCGATCAGCTTGGCGATCTCGTGACTATGCGCGAACTCCGCGCAGTCGATCTTGATCATGGCGCGAGCGTCACCGAGTAGAGCTTCCGCGGCGGATTCCACCATGCGCGTCTTGCCGGATCCGGTGGGTCCCAGGAACAGGAAGTTTCCGATGGGACGGCCCGGGCAAGCCAAGCCGGCGAGGTAGGTCTGGTACGCTTTGACCACCTGATCGACCGCATCGTCCTGGCCGACCACGCGACGAAGAAGGTTGCGCTCCAGCTTTTCGGCATCCTGGCCCGTTTGGGTCGGATCTAAAAGCCGTGCAGTCCGCGAGTTGTTTAGGAAGCTCATGACGGTCTTATCGGTTTCGTACGGAGCAACCTTAATGCCAATGCGATCTTTCCCAGAATCAACCATTTGCTGATTCTTAGATGTCGTATAACACATATTATGTCTTAGATATAGCAGAAGGATCACACCCGCTTGAAGACCCATGCTATGATCTTAGAATCCTCTTTCCAGCCTCCCTCCCATGTCCACCAAAACGTCGAGCACCGACCCCAAGACCTTAGATATCTCAAAGAGCCAAGGTATCGACATTGTCTGGGCAGACGGTCACGCCTCCAAGTTTGGTTTGAGCTTTCTGCGCGACCACTGCCCATGCGCCACGTGCAGCAATGCGCACGGGACGTCGGAGCCGCAACCCGGAACGAAATCCGCGAATCCCTTTGTGATGTATAAGGCGTTGCCGAAGATTGTGGACGTGGAAATGGTGGGGCGCTACGCCATCCGGATCGTTTGGAACGATGGCCACAACACCGGGCTGTATTCCTTCGATTTGCTACGCGGATTGTGTCAGTGCGCCGAGTGCACAAGCAACTCGGCCGGCCAAGGCGGCGTTCGCCCGCAATAGTTTGAGATTCACGGCCACGGTTTGGCCGTCGCTCAGCGCCGCAAGCCTTTTCAGCAGGACAGGCGTCCTCGCCTGCCCAGCCGGTTCGTCCTTGCCGGCCTTCTCCAACATTGATTCCACATACTCGCGGCTTAGTGGCTCCGGAGGCGGTTGCGTGATCAGGATGGTCCCACGGTAGCCGGTCGCGCGATACGCCGCGATGGCTTTCGCGGTTTCCTGTGGCGTTGTCACTTTGTGCGACAGATCTAGTCCGGTATTCGCATAGTAGAACCCCGGGAATTCATCCGTGCCGTAGCCAATCACCGGGACCCCGAGCGTTTCGAGCATCTCCAGCGTGCCGGCAGGTCGAGGATTGATTTGGCGCCGGCGCACACCAGGGTCACCGGCGAGCGCGTCATTTGATAGAGGTCGGCCGATACATCGCGTCCACCGTGATGGACGCCGCCGATCCCGCCCGTGCTCGCCACCGCAATTCCCGACTGTCCCGCGATCGCCAACGTCGCCGACACCGTGACGCCGCCGCGTCCGCCTCGCGCCACTACAATGCCGATGTCCTGCACGGCGCACTTGCGGGCCTCCATATCCTCGGCGAGCGTTCTCAATTCCTCTGAAGCAATCCCCACGCGGACCGCGCCGCCGATCACCGCGATCGTCGCGGGCTCCGCGCCTGATTCGCGCACGGCCTCCTCGCACTCGCGCGCCGATTCGAGGTTTGCCGGGCGCGGCAGTCCGTGCGTGATTACGGCGCTCTCCAACGCGACGCGTGGGGTCATTTCCCCTCCTCAAGCGCTTCCAAGTAAAGGTCGACGATGCGATCCGGATCGTGCGCGTCATTGATGTAGGCACGCGCATTCGCACCAATCGCACGTCCCAACTCCGGACGCGCCGCGATCGCCAGCAAGTACTCGAGCAGCAGCGCCTCTTCCACCTCGTTGTGCGGAATCTTCAGGCACGCGTCGTCGGGGTAGTCGCTGTTCTCCACGTTCTCGGTCACTGCGACCACCGCGCCGAGGCCCATCATGCGCACTGACACGCTGGAACTTTCCCCGGCGCTCGGATAGCGCAGATTCACGATGGCGTCGCAGGCCGCGCCCCACAACTCGAAGTCCGATTCGCTGACGTAGCCGATTTGCCGCGCGCCGGCCATTTCCAGTCCGCTAAACTCGCCCACGGCCACGCACTCCGCGCGTGGGACGCGTTGTTGCAGGGCCCGAAACATCCGCATGACCTCGGGCAGTAGTTTCGACTCGCGCGAGTATCCGAATAATCCCACGAGAAACGCGTCGGCGCGCACACCCAACGTCCGCCGGGCAGCGTCACGAAAGATTTCGCCTCTCGGACGCATGAACGGCAGCGGGATCATGCGCACTTTCGCGCCCGGCGCTTCGCGGCGCACGCGTGCCTCGGCCCCGCGATTCGTCACGATCACCGCGCGGCTTGCTTCCGCCACGCGTTTGACCAACGGATAACGAAAGAATCCTTCTTGCGATCCTGTCGCGCCGTCGCGCAGATTCGCCGCGATCTCCCGGCCGCGCTCGCCATAGGTGAAAACGAATTCGCGCTCCCAGGCGTCCCAGGATTCGCCGAGAAACATGTGTTGCAACAGCGCGTCGTGCAGAACAACCACACCCGGCCGCGCCAGCGCCCAATCGTAAATGAAGCGATGGAGTTTGTTATTGCCGAGTTGATAGAGGATCGCGCCGGCCTCATGCTTCGCGAAGTCACGCGCGCTGAAGATCGGCCATCCCGGCAACGCGTCGCGGCTTCGCAGGTCGTCAACGAAGATTTCCACCTCGCGACGTTGCCGAATGCCCGTGAGTAAATCGACGGAATACGGCGCGATTCCCGTGGGAGACGGTGGCAGCGGTGTGAGACAAGCGATCATGCGGCGAACCAACGAACAATTAACCACAAAGAACACAAAGAACACAAAGAACGGAAACCGTCGTTCTTCTTTGCGTCTTTTGTGTGGTTGTGGTTAGACACCCGGCTTGGTAGCCTCAATCCCGTAATCCATGTAGCGGAAGTAAGTTTCATTGAACTTTTCCGCGGCGTCGGTCCACACTTTGTCTCCGGGCAAGCTGGGCAGTTCCGGCAATCCTGCGTCGCGCGACGGCGAGAGGTAATGCACACGGATGTCGCGGAAGCCCGCTTCTTCCATCAGGAATTTCACTTGCGCCGCCGGCACCGGCCGCACGTGCGTGGGATCAAGGTAAAACGATTGACTGAAGATCGCCAGGCACTCGGGATTCTGCGTTTCGAAAATCAAGCGGCCGCCGGGGCGCAGCTTGGAAAACGCCAAAGCGATCAGCTTGCCGTATGCCGTCGCCGGCAAATGCTCGATGAATTGCGCCGAAAAAACCGCACCGAGCGAGTTTCCCGGCTGCGCTTCCAGATACGTCAGGGCGTCGGCACGCTCCACCGATAGATGCTTGGCCTTGCACCTCTCGATCATGTCGGAGTCGAGATCAACGCCACGCGCGGCGATTCCCTGCTCTCGCAGCAGCTCGAGCATTTCGCCGCGTCCGCAGGCGACGTCGAGCACCGGCGCGGCATCCTTCAAGATCGGAAGATAAAACGCCTGACGTTTTTTGATGGTTTCTTCCGGCCCGCGGAAGCGATTCTCGAAATGCGAATAGTCGAATGCCGCGGGAGCCGTGGCCGCCACCGCGCGCGGACTGCTTTCTTGAGGCGCCGCAACCGTCCCTGACGATCCAAGCGCCAGTAATCGCTGGCGAATCAAGCGAAGTTCCGCGTCGAGTTTCTGTTGGATTACCGCGAGGTCCTCCCAGAACCGTTCCTGCACCGCGCTGACGCCTTTTTCCACGCGTCCAATGTCGTGACGCACTTCCTCGAACGCCAAGTTGACGGACCGGCTGACTTCCGCGAGCGAGCCCTCCGTCGCGTGGCTCGCTTCCGCCAACGACGCGCGCACGTTGCCGCGTAGTTCTTCCATGGCCGCACTTGTCCGCGCCTCGAGTTCGTCGGCCTGCTTGCGCAACAGAGCTATCAGAAACGACATGTTCGATTCGGACTCCTCGACCTTGCGGCGCAACTCCGCGTTGGATCCTTGGAGTTCGGCTACCTTTTGCTCCAACGCCTCTTCCCTTCTCCGGCGATCCGCCAAGTTTTGTCCCAGCACCACCATGTTGCGGTTCATGTCGGCGAACATCTCTTCCACGCGCACCAACGCCGCCACGATGCCGGAGTTGAATTGCGTTTGCGGAAAGGTGAAGAATCGCAGGCCCCGCGAAACGACTTTCTTACCCGCCTGAAACACCTCGTTGACGACTCCCGGCGGACGAAAATTCACGCCGCCGAGCGAATGGGCCCACGCTTCCGCCGCGCCGCGCGCTTGCCGTAGCGGCTCGATGGGCGGCAGCGCCAATTCCGGGATTTCCGGAACGGTGCGCGACAGGCGCGCTTCGATGCGTCCACGAATTTCTTTCAGTTCCTGCGCCACGTTGATGGTTTCCGTCATAGTTTCCTGACCGTGACGGCGGCGTGCAGATTGGCCACGCCGGCCGTGTATTTTTCGTCGATCACTTGAAAAACGATCACTTCGTCGAGCCAATCGTGGCTCGATCCGTCGAGCGATTGCGTCGCCACGGTGATCGTATACTCTTGCGGCGCAAGCCAGCAGGCGAACGCGAAGGTCACTTCCACTTGCTCGCCGGCGCGGACGGCGGGCATGGCGATGTTCTCGAGTTGCGTGTTGGTGCCGAAAACGTCCATGCCGATGCGATTGCGAATCATCATGCCGAACATCGGTGCGTCGTGATCCTCGGCGAACGACGCGCGCAGTCGCACGCGGACAGATTCGCCTGATCGCACCACAGGCGCCGGTTCGCCGTTCGAGCCCAGCAATTCCACATGCACGACTTCGGCGCGGCGATCGCCGTGGCGAAAGCTCGGTTCAAGCGCTTTCGGCGGGGGCGCAACGGGCGCAACCGGCTCAGTCGCTTTCTGACGCTCCAACACCATACCGATGTAGCGATTGATCACGTCGTTGGGATCGCCGTGAGCCAGCATTTTACCTTGATAAAGGAGCAGGGTGCGATCGGAGAGAAGCTTCACGAGTCCCAAGTCGTGCGAGACGAGCAGCACCGTGACTCCGCGCGCCTTCAACTCTTGAAATTTCTGCACGCAGCGGTTCGAGAAAATCGCGTCGCCGACCGAAAGCGCTTCGTCCACCACAAGAATGTCAGGCTCCACGTGAATCGCCGCGGAAAACGCCAGACGCACCAACATTCCCGTGGAGTACGTCTTCACCGGCTGCTCCATGAAGTCGCCGATTTCGGCGAATGCGGCGATCTTCGGGAAATTGCGTTCGATCTCGGCGCGCGGCAGACCCATGATCTCGCCGTTCAGGAAGACGTTTTCGCGTCCTGTGAATTCAGGATTGAATCCCGCGCCCAATTCCAGAAGCGCGGCGATGCGTCCGTGTGTCCGGACGCGTCCCGTGGTGGGTGCGAGAATTCCGGTGACGATTTCGAGCAGCGTGCTCTTGCCCGATCCGTTGGGCCCGATGAGTCCCAGCGTCTGGCCGCGTTCGACTTCAAACGACACGTCGCGCAACGCCCAAAATTCACGATGATAGACGCGCCGCCCCATCGCCACCATCTCCTTGAGATGCGCGGCGGGCGTGGGATACATGCGATACATTTTTGAAACGCGTCGGGCGGTGATAACCATGACGTTACGCTTACAGCACGTCCGCGAAGGCCTTTCTCGACTTGTAAAACCACGCGAAGCCGAAGATGAATGCGGCGAGTGCGACGAGCGTTAGCCATGCGAGCGAGGTCCAGTTGGGCGGCGTGCCGTCGAGCAGCACAGCGCGATACGCTTTTACCATTACGTAAATGGGATTCACGCGGAAAAAGCTCTTCAGCGCTTCGGGGACGCCCGATTGCGGCTCGGGATAACAAATCGGCGTGCAGAAAAACAGCAGCGTGAGGAAGAACGCCAGAAATTGTCCGACGTCGCGCAGGAACACTCCCAGTCCCGCCAGAAACCACGAGAGACCGAGCGTCAAGAGAATCTGCGGCACAATGATCGCCGGTAAATACATCACCGACAGCGGAACCGAGTGACGCACGGCCAACAACACCGCCAGAAAAACCAGCGCGCCGAAAAACTCGCTGACCAATCCGGCGAGCGTCACGTTGACGGGGACAATCTCAATCGGAAAAAGCACGCGCTTCACCAGCGTGCGATGCTCCAGCACCGCATTGGCCGATCGCCCGAGCGCTTCGTTGAACGCCAGCCACGGCAACATGCCGGCAATGAAGTACAGCGGGAAATTCATGAATCCCGCGTGCGCCGGATCCGGTCCCCAGCGTTGTTTGAGGATCAATCCGAAGACCAGCGAGTACGTCAGCATCATCAGCAGCGGATTAATCACGGTCCAAAACAGTCCGGCGACCGAACCTCGATAACGCCCATGGATGTCGCGCCGTACCATGGAGGCGATCAGCGAGTGATGTTGCCAAAGCACGCGAAAGGGATACACGAATGCGCGGCGCAGGATCAGGCCGGTGCGTTCCATCGCGCGGGTTGAGGCGGTGGTATTGCGTAGAGAAGTCACGCGCGCCGCGCCACCGGAAACCGCTACGTCCATTTCCAGGGCGTCGCCGCCGCGATGATGGAGCCACGCGACACCTTCGTCGACAACGGCGACGAGCACACGATAGCGCCCGTCTTCTTCAGGAATCTCTACCTGAATTCTCTGGCCTGCCAGCTCCGCGCGCGCGGAATCGTCGATGGTCGCGCCCGTCGAGGGATCGTAGACAATTCCGCCGAGGCGCAACGCGGAGTTTCCGTCGATGCCGGCGACGGCCGCGCTCACGGTCACACGCAGGCCATCGGATTGCGCCGTCGCGTTGGAAAAGCTAACCGTCATACAAGCCTCGTGGCCAGCGTTCTCTCACCGGACCCGTTTTGCGCCCCACGACGCACAAGCAATCGCCGCGCAACTCGCGGGGCAATCCGCGTTGACGCAGCAATTCGTCCATCTCGTGATTCCGCCGCTCGTCCTCTGGTTGCAACGGTGTGTACCACGTGGTGTTCATCGTTTCGATCGCAAAGCCTGCCGCCGGAAACAATACATGCATATCCGCCGGCGACCACTCGCGATTGTGACGCGGATCAATCGACCCGTCGGCGGCCGGTTTTACGTACACGGTGTACAAACCGGGGTGATGCCCATGCAGTGCGGCGTGAATCGCGCGCAGGCTGGTGATATTCGGCGTGGTCAGCACCAAGTGTCCGCCGACCTTGAGAATGCGATTCGCCTCCGACATCAAGTGCATCGGATCGAAGTAAAGATGCTCGAGCAATTCGCAACACAGCACGGTATCGAAGCGGGAGTCTTCGTAGGGATACGCGTCTTTCTCGGCGTCAAAAAGATCGACGTAGCAGGAAAACTCACGGCCGGCGTTTTTTCCAGATTCGCCCGCGCGCACGGTTTTGAAATTCGTCTCTCCGGCGGGACCAAAGTAGCAGCCGCGAACGTCGTCGTATCCCAGGAAAAGTTTCAGCACGGGCGTCATTTGCATGTAACAGCCCATTTCGAGCACGCTCTTCCCCGCTCCGCCTTTCGGCGTGATGTCGAGCGTATGCAAGAAGCGATGCATGTGTGTACGCGCGTAGTTCTCGCCTTCCGGATGATGCTTGCTGAAGGCGAGAATGCATTCTTCCATCGTCTCTTGGTGCGCGATTTCGGCCGCCGGCGCCGGTCTCGCGGCGGGTTGCGCGAATTTCGCGAGAAACTCAACGTACATCGACGCTGCTTTTTCCCACGAACACTCGCGCGCAGTGTAATCGGCGGCTTTGGCGCCGAGGGCGCGCGCCAAATCCGGACGATTCACGAGCGTATTCATGTACTCGAAGAGCCACTCCGGCTCGCCCAGCGACGCCTCGGGACCCGCGGGAATCTTGATGCAAGCGTCGTCGGGCAATTCGGAAAATGCGCCGATGTCACTGACGATCACCGCGCGGCCCAGCGCCATTTCGCGAAGCAAACTGCCGGAGCTTTCGCCCGCCGTGGGATAGCGCAAGTTCAAGCAGACGTCGCACGCCGCCATGTATTCCACAAATTCGTCGAGCGGCACGTGGCCGAGGATTCGGATGCGATCGGCTTGCCCGAGATCTCGAATCAACGCACGCAGCGGATAGTGCGGATGCTCTTCACCGGCGAGAATCAAGCGGGCTTCCGGGCGATAACGCGCGAGCCGAGCGAAGGCCTGAATCACGCTGGTGATCCTCTTGTAATGCTTCAAAAATCCGAAGACGCCGAAGAGCGGCTCACCGTCCATTTCCAAGCGCCGCCGCGCGATGGCCGGATCGACAGGCGGCGCTTCGACTCCGTGGGGAATGACGCCAATCGGCAGCGTGTGGCCCTCGCGGCGCACTTGTCTTTCAACGTAATGGCTGTGCACGATCAAGCCCTGGCTCGCTTCGATCATCGACCGATTCATGGCATAGCGGTCGAATTCCAGCGTAACTTCGCCGCGTTGCGCGCGCCGCGCGTGTTCGAGCGCGGCGGGTCCGCCTTCGCGTTCGAGCTCGCGCGTGTAAGAGTCCCAATCGTTGCGCAACACCGTGGCATCGGCAGCGAGGTAATGCATGTTGTATTCGTGGAGCACGATCACGCCGGGAATGCGCAACGCCAGGTCGCGCACATATACGTGATACGGATTGTTGCCCATTTGATACAACACGCCGTCGAAGCGGCCCGCCGCGTGTTCTGCTTCAAACTCCCGCCAATGGCGAACGGGAAGGAGTTTTTCGATGTCGTGATTTTCCGGACGGTAATCTTCCACGAAAACTTCGATGTCGGCGAGTCGCGCGAGATGCGGCAACAATGCTTCCGAATAATCGGAAATGCCGGAACGGCGCGGATTCAATGGGGAAAAGTACGCCAGCCTCATGCGCTCATCAACATCATACTATGCGCGGCACGATCGTATTCGAGTGCGGCGTCAAGCGGTCGCGCTCGATATGGGTATCGATGGCGAGGTGACGCCTCCGGCCGCGACCGATAGAAAGTGTTCTCCCGGAGCCAACGGCTCGGGAAGCAGGGCGTTCAATTGCATGCTGGCGGCGTCAAATGGCTTCACGGCGTCCACGGACAGTTCCATGCTTCCCAGAAATACGCGCACATTGCTGCGATCGGCGTTCGCTGGCAGGCCTTCCACCCAGAGGGATACGCCGGCGGGGCGTCCCGCGGATTGCTCGATCGCGTTGGGCGCCCAGGAAAAAGCGTCGCACGCGCTGCGGATCGCCAGGGCGGCGACGGTGAACGGTACGTCCACGGCGATCAAGCGGCTTTCGCTCGGAGCACTGTCGCCAACTCGCAGCGATACCGGATGCCAGCCGGGTGAAAGTCCCGGAGGCAAGCGGAAATTGCATTGCCAAACGTTCTCCGATCGCCGCGAGACGTGCAGACATGGCGCGCCATAGCCGCCCGCTTCCGGCATGACGTCGCCTCGCGCGATTTCCGTTCGATCCGACTCGAACCAGCAGGCAATGTACTCCTCTTGTCCCGTAGATCGAAAGTTGATGCCGGAGCTTCGCGCGTTCAAGGCGTTCAATAAGCGAACGGGCGCCGAGGCGTCCGGGGGCGGCGGCGGCCACTTGCGGTGGCAGGCCACCGTGGCGCTGGCGCCCGCAATTTCGATCAATTCCACGCGCGGAAATCCGGCGGCGCGGCAAAGCGCCAGGAGACAAGCCACGTTCGGGCCAAACCAATTGTCGAACTGACCGCCCAATTCGTCCGTCTCAAAAAAATCGAGGCGCGGAATTTCGTTCAACAACTCTGCCACGGGCTTTGTGCCACCGTCGCTGGTGAAGGAGCTCAGCACCACCAGATCCGTCGACAGCGAACAGACCCGCTCCAAGGCGAGCAGCGGATGCTTCAAGTGATAAAGCACGCTGAGAAATAGCACGATGTCGAAACGGCCAATCTCCGCTGGTGCAATGTCGTGAATGTCGCCGACGCGGTAATCGACTTTCGAGTGCAGGGCGGAGTGAATCTTGCGGAAATTCGGAACGGCTACGCAGTCGAGCGCCACAACCTCCGCGCCGCGGCGCTCCATTTCAAAGCTATACCAACCATCCCACGCACCGATGTCGAGGACGCGGCGGCCGGACAGATTTTCCTCAATGGGCATCAGCGAGACGCGGCGTTGTAATTCTTCCACGCTGAGATGGCCGTCGTAAAACGTGCCGTCGGGCAGGCGAAAGCTGTGGAACCAACCTTTGCGAGCCAGGTCTTCGCTGAAATCCTGTTGGCGACGGAGTTCGTGCCAAGCTTCCTTCTCGGCGTTCATCGCTTTTCCATTTAGCAATCACCCGGGCATGCGGACGCAAAACTCCGGCGACCAATGGCGGTAATAGCGGGGATTCTCGACGGGCCGCGCGCGCATCGCGGCGATCATTTGGCACGGCTTCACCAAGCCTTGATCGACCGCCTCTTCGTCGCGGGCTCCTAACCGCTCGATGAACGCGACATCGTCGGGATTCTTGGGATCGAAGTTGTGGCCGAATCCGCGATCGACAAAAATGTCCACCAGATTGCCGTACGCCACGAACGCTTCGAAGTAAAACGTCTTGAGCAGCAGCGGCAAAATGTCCTGCGCGCGGATTCCTTCGAAACCTTCCTTCGAGCAGTCCCAGTTTTCGTAGAGCGATTCGAAGCGCTTCAGTTGGTGATTGTATTTGTAGCGATCGGGCATTTCGCGCCACACCTCGTGAACCAACGCCAATGCTTCGGGCCAGCGCTGATGTCCGTTGCGGCCGATCATGTCGTTGGTAAGGAAATATCCGCGATCGCCGATGGCCGCTTTGACGTTGGCGAAAATCGCCTCGAGTTCCACAAAGTGATGCAGTGCCTGATGCGCCATCACCACCGCGAGCGGTTTCGCGGGATGCCAGCGCGCTGCGTCCGCTTCCTCGAATGAAAAATGATCGGCCAGTCCGGCGTTCTCGGCGAGCACGCGTCCCCGCTCGAGCATGTTGGGATTCACATCCATGCAGTGGAATCGAAATGCGGTGAATCCTTTGTCGCGCAGAACTTTCCCCAGACCTACTTCCATGTCGCCGTTGCCCGCGCCCAAACTCGCGATTTCGACCCGTTCGCCGGGATTCTCCTGGGCGAAGCGCAGCATGTACTTCGTGTAGAAGTCGTTGAAACTGGAAACTTCGAACACCGCTTCCATCTTCGTGCGCACGTAGCGGTTCGACCACAGGTGGAAAATCTCCGGCAAGTTGTGAACGTTTTCCACCATGCGGTACGCTTCGATTTCCTGGCGCATGCGCGCCTGATACGCCTCATCCTCGGAGGAACCGAGCTTGGCTCGAAAAGCGTTGGCAGCGCGCTCGAACAGATTGCTCATGGTTTGTTTCAGGCTATCACACCAACTTAATCACACCAGCTTAGTGGTCGATAATGCGCAAACGGCTCCACGCGAGCCAGTCACCGATGGTGTTTCCCTTGGGACCGGAGCCCGCTTCGATGGTCAGCGATCCCCCGCCCGCCGAGCTTGGCGGCAGCGGAATGATCGCGTCGTCCCAGTCGTGCATCGACGGGGCGACCAGGCGTTGATAAATCTCGCGCCTGCCGTCAGTATCTTGCCAGAAAACGCGCGCTTCCACGCCATCACCGACACCGGTGCCATGCGCGACGCCAAGCGACAAGTAGGAATGCGGCGGCAGCGCGGAAAAATCGTAGCGGACGCGGGCGCCCGCGATGGTCACGAGCGCGAAGCGCGAGGGGCGCGCCGGAGAATCGCACCACAGAAACGCAGGAGCGCCCGAGGGCGTGTCGAATTTGTCGTAGCTCGGGTATCTCTCGCGGCGGTCGAAGGAGATTTTTTGTGGATCCAGAAGGGCGATCAGTGAAATGGGGCGTGGATTTCCCGGCTTGGGAGCTTGCTCCGCGCTCGGCGAAAGCAATTCAATATCACTCCATGCAGCCATCCGGCACGAGCGCGGTGAGTCGTTGCGAAAAACGAGTTCGCCCGATTGTGCCGCCGACTTGCCAAGGAGTGCGGCTAGATCGACGTCGGCCTGCCACCAATCGTCGGCGTCGGAATCGCTATCGAGGACATCGTGTAGCAACGGAGCGAGGCCGGCCGCGGTCGCCAGCGACACGGAAGTTTCCGCAGCGCCGCCATGACCCGGCCCCAGGGCGAACTTGAAGCGCAAACGGCCGTTCGCCGGAATCGTCACCGGGAATCGCACCGTTGTCGAGGGCGAGACGAGCATAGCTTCGCGCGATTCGCCGCCGCGACTGAGCAGTTGTAGCCCGGCGGCTTCGCCGTGCTGAAGGTCGGCTTGATCCCATGCGACGGTTGTCGCAACACGCGCCTCGGCAAAGTTGGCGAGCGGCATAAATTTGGCGACGGGCGTGAGGCCTGACTTTGAGACGATGTGCAATCCGTTCCAAGCAATCCAGTCGGATCCGCGGCCGCCGAGATTCTCGAGCACCAGCGTGCCGGTTTGTCCCGCCACGGCGCTGAGATCTTGCGTGGCGAACCAATCTTCGCCGGGATCGAGAAGTATCCGGGCTAATTCCTGTCGCTGGCCGGGACCTTCCCACGCAATCCTGCCAAGCGCCGCAGCGCGTTGTTTTCCGACCGTGCGGGCATAGGTCCCTAATAATGAACCGGGTGGAATCGGCGTGGTCACCGGGATGCGCACCGTCGTCGACGGCAACACTTCAATGGAGTCATTTCGGAGGCTCGCCGCGCGGCCATCCGGCAATTCCGCGGCGGTCCATGGGATGCTGCTCGAAACTTCGGCTTGGGGGAAACTCGACAACAGCGAATTGGACACTTCAATCCATGGATGCGACCTGTCTTCCACGGCGACTTCTTGCGCCGACTTCGGGACAATGCGCAGACGATTCCAGGCGATCCATCCGCCGTCCCGCGCACCAGCGTTCTCGAGGACGAGCGTACCGGTTTGTCCCGCGAAGCGTGACAAGTCCTGTGCGTCGTCGAACCAGGCCGCGCCGTCGCGCTCTTCGATGAAGACGCGCGTCAATTCGTGACGCTGTCCGCCGCTTTCCCACGCGATCGCGCCGATTGACGCGCTTGGCTGCTGGCCCGCGTGCGCCGAACCCACGAGAAGCTCAGCGCCGGCGGGCAGCGGCGTGTCGACCGGGATTCGCACCGTCGTCTGCGGCAGCATCACAACCGATTCGCGCAACGAATCGCCGATCGCTTGCGGAACGGCCGCCGCCGCGTGACCATCGATCAATTCGTCGGCGGGCCACTGCAATTTCGACTCGACTTGGGCGCGCGAATACGCCGGAGAATCAGGCCCCGACGGCCCGGGCAGCAAATCCTGACCAGACCTGAGCAGCGCGCGTTTGTAATCCGCCGTGACGTCATAGAGCCGCCCGGAATAATATGCAAACACCAGGACGCGCGATCCACGCTCGAAACCGGCGGGCGGCAGGCGATTCAGGCCGGCGTAGTAAACGCGCAGGCGCGGCTCGTTGTAGGCGCGGCGAAAGAGCGATTCGTCGTCGAAATACCACGCGATCCCGCCGGGGATCCGAGCGGGCAAAATGTAAAACTGCGCGCCGCGCGACAGCACCGGATACGCACGCTTCACCGCCGCGAGCGACGCTTCGGTAATGTCGGACCCTTCCGCGACCCAGGACGATCGCAAATCTTGGCGCACGTGAAACGCCGTCGCGGCTACGAAGCACACCGCCAGCAACCACCGCGACGCCTTGATCTGCGCGTGCGACACACAACGCGCGATCGCCACCGCCGCGGCCACCAGGGGCATGTACAAATTGTGCTTCATCGGCACCTGCGCCACGGGAATCGCGGGCGCCAGCGCCGCAAACGCCCACACGCCGCACGCAACCAGCGTCACGGCCTCGCGATTTCGCGTCCGCCACACGCGGATTGCCAACCAAATGAGCGGCGGCAGCATCAGCACCGTCGCGGGGATCATTCCGGCGCGTTGCCGGAACCAGTCCGACGGCACGTTGAGCAGCCAAGGCAAGTATTTGGCTTTCAAGTAGAGATTGTCCGGTCCAAAGCTGAACCTGTAAGCGCTTTTATCCGAAGGATATACCCACCCATTATGCAAGTAACACTGGAATACTAAATAGAACACGGTCGAAACGGCGGCCGGGATCACTTTGCGGAGCGCGGAGATCTCTTCGCCGCCTTCATCCGCAGCTTGTATCAGCGCGATCGCCGCAAAACCCACAGGAATCGCCACGGCACTCTCCTTGCAGAACAGCGCCAACACCATCGGCACGAGACTCGCCGTGCGGCGTCCGTAAGCGAACAACAAAAACGCCGTGACTGAAAGGAGTCCCGCAGTGGAATCGGGCAAAAAGGTCGCGTCGTAGCTCAAGTAAAAGCCCGTCGACTGCGCTCCGAAGAAGACCAGGCCCACGAGCGCTGCGGCATCCGATCGCGTGAGTCGTCGCACCAGGAAAAACACCAGCAGGCTCGTGGCGAGGTGCATTCCTAACTCGAAGACGTGATACGGCAGCGGGTGGAATCCAAACTCCGGCTCGAGGACGAAGCTGAAAAGTACGGTGGGCAGCGGCCGGTACGTGGAGAGGTCGTCGAGCGTGGTGAAGAGTCGCGCAACTTCCGACGCGCTGGTGATCGCGTGCGAGAAAAAGTACAGACTGTCGCCGCAGAAAAACTTTCCGAATGACGCGCAGAACAAAGCGGCCACAGCCGCGAGGATCAGCGCGACGGCGGCGCGGGTCTGGCCCTTGCTCATGCTCGGGCTATTGTATCAATCACACCGCGGGTGTGCGGTATTTCGCTTCCATCTCTTTGTTCACGGCGTCGGATTGCCCTGGCGGAATGCTCAAGTATTTCCACTCGCTGCCGCGCAAAGCTTTGGCGAGGTACACGATTTGGCCCACGTGATACGCCACGTGCGCCAGCGATCGATGCAGCGCCTCGTGGACGTGATGCGGCATGTGGCGGATCGTCACGACCGTGGCCAGTTGTGCTTCGGTCAGTGGATCGATGGCGGCGAACAACGTCTCCCAGCCCTTGTTCCACTTGGTCACGAGTTCGTCGCGGGTAACGGTGCGCGCCTGAAACTCCTCTTCCCTGTGGCGCCACGGTTTCTCGCCGTCGGTGGTGAGGAAATCGGTGAAGCGCGACTGTAAATTGCCCGAGATATGCCAGGTCACGACGGCGATGGAGTTTGTGCCATTTGGTCCCGGCGTGGAAAGATCGGTGTCCTTCAATTGCGCGATGGCGCCCTCGCCGAGTTGGCGGTAGCGCGCGAATTCACTGCGGATCGATTCAAGAATGCTGCTCATGTGCCTGAATGTAGCGCGAGTGATCGCGTGCGGCAACTGCCGGCGTGGCTGATTTGTGCAGGGTCGAAACGGTCGACTTGCCGGAATCGACCGACTGCGATATACTCCTAAGTGCGGGGTGGAGCAGTCTGGTAGCTCGTTGGGCTCATAACCCAAAGGTCATTGGTTCAAATCCAATCCCCGCAACCATTCAGGAGTCACCAAGGGCCGCGACCAGACGCGGCCTCTTTTTTTGGCACTTGGGTCCAACTTGGGTCCAAAACACTCCCCGACTGACTCGCAAAACGCCGCCCATGGGAGGACGTTCAGGACATGCTGGGACATGGTGGATACCCAAGCAGTTTCATTTCGCGTTTGCGTCCTGTGCACGGAAATACTGCCTGCGCGGATCAAGCGGACCAGTCCCGATCTCAATAAGGATCCCCTGCCCGACTAGCTTTGCAAGCCGCGTCCTCGCGGCACGCGGAGAGAGAGCGACCGCTTTCGCAATCTGCGCGGTTGCGAGGCCGCGACCCTGGCCGAGCAATTTCACGATGGCTTCGGCCTTGTCATCCAATTGACGCGGTCCGTTCGGAATAGCCGCCAACGTGACGCGAAAGTGCGTGCCTATTTCTTCCAAAGCTGGTACAGGCAACCCCGCCTCAAGACAAGCCGAGGTCATCCGTTGGATGCCGCTGCCCCAGTGTTCGATGAGTCCGAGTTCATGAAAGACACGACCAATGACGCGGTTCCTAAGCTTCGACACGCCACTGCGAATGTCCTCGATTGTTAGCCCTAGCGGCAGCAAGCCTGGACTCTCGACTTCAACGCGGTCATCGAATATAGCGATACGGATTGGAGATCCTCGTTCGCGGTAGTCAGCGTGCACGATCGCGTTAATGATTGCCTCCCGAAGAGCGACGGGCGGCACGGTCCAGCGATCCACACGACGCGCGCGACCGATGACAGCCTCCTTGTTGAGGTGCTTTTGAACGAACTCGACGGCTTGATCTGCGGCCTGCGGGAGGAGGCTGCGAATCTCCGACGAGTCGAGGATGTGCGTCCGGTCCTTGCCGGCGAAGCGCCCGGCCTGAATCCAGGCGTCGGGAAAACGCTCAAATCGACTTTTGCCGAAGAGCAGGTAGCCGCCGATTGTTGGAACGTCACGGCCTTGGTGCTTCGTGGTGACTTTGAGCGTGGCGAGGGCAGACGGAGTAAGCTTCCGAATCTGCGCGAATAACTCTGAAGCAGCTCTGAAGTCGAGTGCTTCAGGGTTCAATTCAGAGATGGCTTGCTCGTCGAAAGAATCCAACCCGGCGAAGCGTCGCATTTCTTCGATCTGACTCGCGTCGGCGCGCCGATTCGTAGAGCCAACTCTTACGAAGGCGCCCGCCTCGGGGCCGATCCTCCCGATGCAGTGCGGGCGCAAAGCGCTCGGGTAGACCTGCACCATCAGGACATGAGTTTTCCTCCACGGAGCGATCTCGATGTCCGGCACCAGCCGCGGCTGAATGGAATCTGCAATGATGCTGGCGAGCCGCTCCTCGGTTTTCAAGACATCGGGAACACCGACCACACGCCGCGTTTTGTCCTCAACTCCGACGATGATCACGCCACCAGCAGTGTTGGCAAAAGCGACGAGGGTCTTAAGCAATCCCCCCGGGGAGGAGAGGTCGCGCTTGTACTCCAGGGTCTTGCCCTCTGGCCGTTGGAGCAGTTGCAGTAGATCCATAGCTCTGCATTATACTCTGAAGTGCTATTCACCAGGCGGCTTCCGAGCTTGTCACGCCATGCTCGGTTCGGGTCCATGAGCCGAGTTTACGGAGACGGACATCCGTTGATTGGCTACACCGCTTTCAACAGGACCAGCCAGACGTGGACGGCCGAGGGAGCGTTCCGCATAAATCCTGAATCCTTTTCCTCGTCCAGGATATCAGATGTATTGAAGTCGATATAATTGACATAGATGCATTGATGTCAAGATACGTCGATAGCAGGTGAACACTCTCTAGTTCCTGGTGTACTACCGCGTTTGCCGGCTTATATCGAGCGAGCCAGGAGAGCTGAGATCTGCAAAGGAGAAGGACTATGAGCGACAGATTGAAAGGCAAGATTGCACTCGTGACCGGCGGCAGTAGCGGCATCGGTTTGGCCACCGCGAAGCGGTTCGCACAGGAAGGTGCGACCGTCTACGTGACCGGACGCCGCCCGGCTGAGCTTGATGAAGCCGTACGTTCGATTGGTTCCGGTGCAACGGGCATACAAGGCGACATTTCGAACCTCAAAGATCTTGACCGCCTCTACGCCCAGATCGAGCGGGAGCAAGGCCGGCTGGATGTTTTGTTCGCGAACGCCGGCGGCGGAGGTTTTGCGCGGCTTGGTCAGATCACCGAGGAACAGTTTCACCGGGAGTTCGATACGAATGTGAAGGGCACGCTCTTCACCGTCCAGAAAGCCTTGCCACTGATGAAGCAAGGTGGCTCGATCGTATTGAACGCCTCTTCCAGTTCGATCAAGGGCATGGAGAACTTCAGCGTGTACAGCGCGACCAAGGCGGCGATCCGGTCTTTCGCCCGCACCTGGACGAGCGATCTCAAAGGACGCGGCATCCGCGTCAACGCCATTAGCCCGGGCGTCGTTGTCACGCCCGCATACGGCGCACTCTTGGGCCAAGATGGCGTTCAAGCTTTCACGGAATTCATGAAAGGTCAGATTCCGATGGGACGCGTTGGAGAGGACCAAGAGATCGCTCGCGCCGTCGTGTTTCTGGCATCGGATGAATCGAGCTACATTACAGGTATCGAGCTCTTCGTTGACGGTGGTATGACCCAAGTGTGACGTTTTCGGGAGGCAACAAGCCATGTCCTACAGCACATCGACGTTGCTGAAACGCAATCTGCACGACGTTTTCGGGGAAAGCGATCCCGCGCGCCGCCGCGCGGTGATGGAGGAGATATACGCCGAAGACGTCGTCTTCTACGATCCCAACAAGGGCGTCTATCGTGGTCGCGACGAGATCGATCGCATCGCCAGCGCGATCAAGGCTACTCATCCCGACTTTCGATATCAGCTCATCGCGGAGCCTGAAGAATTGGGGAATAGCGCGCGGGGCAAGTGGGTATCAGGACGCCCGGGAGAGGCGCCGGCCTACGCCGGAACCGATTTCGTTCTTGCCCGCGAAGGGCGGATCACCGCCATTTATCTTTTCTTTGACGAGCTGCCGTAGTCGCTCAGGTTTTCGAGGAGCAACGCCTTCGCAGTCGCCACGGCTCCTGGCGACTCAACTGGATCTCCGCCCCAGTCAGGTCTCAGCCCTGCCGGTCCGTTTGAGAAGGGTCGAGCTGTCCCTGCAAAGCGGCAAGAATCTCAGGATTGGCGCGCACGCTCGCCGATTCCATCAGTTCGGGATCGACGTTCGCTCCGGCGGCGATCAGGATCATAACCACTTCTCGGTGCCTACCGCACGTCCCTGCAGGCGTGTCCGACCACCCGTGGATCGCCCATCCCAGTGGCGGAGAATTGTATTTCTCATCCTTGAGGTTCACATCCGAGCCTTCGATGAGCCTTGCAGTGAGCCGATCCTCCCCAAGCATCGCGGCCCAATGGAGCGCGCTCTCGCCGAAGAGACCGCGCAGTTCCGGTCTGGCGCCCGCATCTAAGAGCCGGAGTCCTACATCCTCCGCGCCAAGGCTGGCAGCTCCGATCAGCGGGGTCTCGCCTTTCTTCCCATCCGCACGAGTGCCCTCGAAGTTCAAGTCTGCTCCGGCCTGAATGAGCGCGTCGACTAGTGGGAGCTCCTTGCCCTTGGCGAGCGTCCCCGCGAAAAACATGTCCGATACAAAATGGAGGGGATGGGTCGAGCAGTTCCTTCCCCACATGATGAGTTCATTGGCGCGTGATGGGTCTTCGCCCAGGAGTCGCTTCAAGGCGTCGGCGTCACCGTTCTCGATGGCAGTTTTCAGATTCATGTCATCCTCTTTCCTTCTCGGCGGCTTCGCGAATTGCCAAACGAATCAGCGTACTCGAGGGCAACCCCTCTCGCTGTTCGGCATTCGCATAAGTGCGGCAGGTGATCCCAAAGTCTCGGGAGCATCGGGCGTCGGGCTCCACGTCGATGCCATCAACACGGACCGACGGCGAACCGAGAAAGGCCAGAGCCATCGCCGCGCTCTGGTCGGCGATCCTGATCTGGCTAACTTCCGGCTGGAAGCCTTCCTCTTGGAGCACACTCTTCACGCGCTCTACTGTTGAAAGATGATGCGGGCAGCCGTCAAAGTACAGAACTTCGATTTTCATGCTTTGCTCCTGGCATTTACTCCCGCAATGCGCGCGTCTTTTTTAAGTCTCAACAGGACGGGACAATGTTCGTGTCGCACCCGAAGACCGCTTCGCAATTCCCGCTCGCATCTTGAGAGGCTGGCTCGCAATCCTTTTTCGAGCCGCCTCAGTTCGGCTATCTTGCCGCGCACAGTGGCCAATTTTTTCTGGAGCAAGTCCTGGACGTGGGAGCAAGCATCGGTCCGTCCGCTTTGGAGCACAAGCAATTCCCGGATCTCCGCCAGTGAGAATCCGAGTTCCTGCGACTTTCGGATGAACCGAAGGTCTTCCAAGGATTCGGGCCCCAAAAGACGGAACCCGCCCTCAGTTCGCTCCGGCGGTCTGAGCAAGCCGCTTCGTTGGTAGAACCGAATCGCGTCGATGCTCAAATCTGCGAGCCGCGCGGCCTCTCCGATCTTCACGGCTTTAGTCAGCAACATCTTTTTCTGAGCCATGCTCAGAGTACAATCTGGACTCCACTCCAGAGTCAAGCGGGAAGTTTTTACTTAAGTGGGGGACTGTTGAAAGAATGGGCTTGACTCTGGACCTTGGACCAGAGTGTACACTGGAAGCGAGAGAAGGATGAAGCGAGTAATCGGAGTATCGGCGTCGTTGACCGCGATGGCATGCGCGTTTGCCGCCCTGTCGTGTTGTCTACCGTTGGGGTTCCTGGCGGCCATGGGAGCCGCCGGCGCCAGCGGATTTGTTAGCACGATGAGACCCTGGTTTTTGTTAATGTCGGTGGCGCTCATTGCTTTCGGATTCTGGCAGCAGCGCCGCGCCAAGCAATGCGACGTGAGGGGCCGGCTTCTGAGCCAGGTCCTGTTATGGTTTTCCGTCGCCGTGGTGGCCGGCATGATTTTCTTCCCGCAAGAAATCGCGGGCTTTTTGGCCGATCGGCTTTCTTGGATATGGTAACGAAAGGAACGATTCTGGTTGGCGTCGTGGCCGCAGCATTGCTGCTGCTGGCAGGTGTGTATTTCTGGGGTCCTTCGACTCCGCCCGAAGGGCAAGCGCCGCTCTTGACACTCTCATCTTCGAACTTCAGAGAGTTTGAAGCCACGTTCGACGCCGCGACCGACGCTCCTCGATTGGTGCTGTTGCTTTCGCCCACTTGACCAGTCTGTCTGCGGGGGTCCTCCGCAGTCGATGATTTGCTCAAGCAGTACCCCAGTCCGATGCAAGTTTTGGTCGTTTGGGAGCCAATCCTGCCAAGCGACTGGCGTCCGCCCAGCGGCAGTACCTTGCGGCGCGTCTCCGATCGGCGAGCGCGTCAGTTTTGGGATCCCGACCACCTGGTCTCGGCGGAGCTGGACCGCCATCAGGCAAGCAAACCGGGGCAATCACAACCGCAGTGCTGCACCCGCAAGGGCTTCCAATGGGATCAGGCAATTCTATATGCGCCGGGCTCGCGTTGGCACGATGCGACCATGCCAGTTTTTTGGAATGGCCCCGTAGCGAAGAAGATGGTCGGGCTTGAAAAGGCTGTTCGCGATCTGAAGGGAACGAGTTCAGGGATGCGGACACAGGTCAGCGGAACCCTAGTTCCCTCTGGAGCTTCCCGCCGCAATTGATCGAAATCAGTTGGCGACTACGCTTGAGGCAGGACACGAGGATATCCAACTAAGTACGTTATGGGTACAGGGGACGGACCAGAGTTATCCTCGCCGATTTCCCAAACATAGCCGCAATCCCCAAGTGTCTCGACCATGGCTCGAAGGTCCGCCGGCGAATAGGTTCGAAGACAGGAGACAATGCCGTCGAAGGGCGCTACCGTTACGCAGGCAATCAGCCCCCAGTATAGGCGCGACCACCGGAAGGGCCGAAGGAACGGAATCGCAAACACTGCTAGCGGTGAAAGCAACATGAATAGAACGGCTAGTAGATGCCGCCGCGTGAATTCAAAAACCGCGATCCCCTGCCTCTTGCTCACGGCGTCGGCCAGGATCGCTCTGGCGGCGTTGGGCTCAAAGTGATGGAACGAAGAGAAAAGCGTGCGAAAGCCCACTAACGCCGCCGGCAGATCGGTTGCATCCACCGAACCTGATTCAAATTGCAGGCAGTTCCTATAAGCTGCGGGGACGTTTTCGAGAGCTTTCAGGTTCGGGTATTTATCGGTGAGGCGCACCTTGACCTGGTATCCCTGCTCGTCAAACTGGCGCAGCAGACGAAACCAAGGCCCGCCACCGCCTGAGCACAAGTCAACGATCTGACGAGTCTGGACGGTTTCTAAAGCATGGTGGAGACGGGGGACCGCACACCGGTAGTGATTTCCGAAGTTCAGCGCAAATTGCAGGAGATCGGTCAGGGCGTCGCGCAGGCCAAGCGGACACCATACCAAGTCGTGAATTTCGAAGAGATGTCTGCGCGTCATGTTCTGGTGACCGCCGGTGCCGCAATTACTTCGAAACTGCTACCCAGCCGTGATGCTGTTGCATCGGTGCAGCGTCATTTTTCGGACAAACCGACCTTCTTTAGCAAATCCTTGAAGCGCGGATCCGCCCGCAGCGGATCCATTTCCGGATCCATCGGCAGGAAAGTTATGAGCGTCGAGCGCTCTTCATATGCCTTTTCGAGGTTCGCCATGGCCTGATCGCGATTCCCCAGGCCCAGATAAACCTGCGCCATGTGATAGGTCGTGATGTAGGTGCGTTTGCGCCACGCGAGCAGTTCCTGGAGCGCCTTCTCCGCCTCGACTTTTTTCCCGCTGACCGCGTAGGCGTGTCCGAGTTCCGCCAGCGGCCAGGGCGCGTCCGGCTCGATCTTGCGCGCTTGCTGAAACTGTTCGATCGCCCGCGGCAGCTCGCGTTTCGCGGCGTACGCCTGGCCTATCGTCATGATCGACGGCCAAAAATTCGGAGACATCTCGATACCCTTGTCGAGGAGTTGGATCGTCTCGTCGTCTTGATGCGCCAAGTGTAGATTCAAACCCACCTGCCAATTTGTTTCCGCATTCAGCGGATCCAATTGCACGGCTTTTCGGCTCTCCTCAGCGCCTTCATTCACGCGTCCGACTGAGATCAGATACCAACCGTAGAGTTCATGGCCTCGAGCGTAGTCCGGCTTCAGCTCCAAGGCCCGTTGAAGCTCCTTTCCGGCGCGCGGCCAATCGTAGTCGTACATGAAAAGAATGCAACCCATGTCGAGGTGCGCTTCCGCCAGGGTGTCGTCCAACTCCAGGGCTTTGGCGGCGGCGACTTTCGCCTTTGGCATGCCTTCTTGTGGCGCAGTGAACAAATCGACGGGCATCCAGTAGCCGTAAGAGAGTCCCTCGTAGGCCGGTGCGAAGGTCGGATCTTTGTCAATGGCTTGCCGCATCAACTCGAGTCCCTTGGAGATGCCTTCCGGCGTGATTTTCTCCAGGAGGTAGTGACCTTCCAGATATTGCCGGTACGCTTCGGAGTTCGTCGAGTAGCGCTTGGCGATCTGCTGCCGCTCCACTCCGCCCAGTTTGCGATCGAGCTTGTCGGCGACGTCGCTGGTGATCTGTTGCTGAATCGCGGCCAGATCGGCGGTCTTGCGATCGTAGCGTTGGCCCCAAATGTGGCGATTGTCCGCGGCGTCGATCAATTCCACGCTGATGGCTAACGCGTCGCCTTGTTGTCGCACGCTGCCGGTGAGCAATGCGCGCACGCCCAGTTCGGCCGCCGCGCGTTTTGGATCGGCGTCCTTGAAATGCAACGATGACATGCGCGGGGCCACGCGCAAATTGGGCAATTGCGCCAGCGAATTGGTGAGATTCTCCGTGACGCCGTCGCTCAGATACTCCGTGTTGGGATCGTTGGCGGCGTTCAGAAACGGAAGCACGGCGAGCGAATCGATGGGACGCGCGCTTTGTCCTCGCCACATGTAGAATCCGATGCCGGCTATTACCAACACCGCGGCCGCGATCATCCATGGCAAGAAGGGGCGCCGCACCACCGGTGCGGTGGTCTGCGAGACGGCGACGGTTGCCGCGGAGTGCGGCGCGCTCGAACTTCCCTCGCGGATTTCTTCCAACTGGATCTTCACATCGGACATGTTTTGTGCGCGCCGCCCGAGATCCTTGCGCAAGCAGCGATCGATCACACGCACCAGATCCACCGGCGCATCCGGGACGCTTTGGCTCACGGGCGCGGGCTCTTCGCGCATCACCGCCGTGAGCGTGGCCATTCGCGTGGCGCCGGAAAACGCGCGTTTCCCCGTCAACGTTTCGTACAGCACCGCGCCGAACGAAAAAATGTCGGAGCGTGCGTCGACTTTCTTCCCCTCCGCTTGCTCCGGCGACATGTACGGCGCCGTTCCGATCACCGTGCCTTCCTGCGTGCGCGGCGCGACTTTGCGCATGCTGCGCGTTTCCTCCGTCTGCGAGACTTCCTCCTCGGCGGGCGCTTCCACGAGCTTCGCCAGGCCGAAATCGACCAACTTGGCCAAACCCGTTTGCGAGATCATGATGTTCGAGGGCTTCAGGTCGCGATGCACGATGCCGGAAGCGTGCGCCGTCGCCAGTGCGTCGGCGATCTGCACGGAAATACGGAGGATGAGCGGGAGCGCCAGCGGCTCTTTTCCGAGGATCAAATCGTTGAGCGAATAACCGTCGACGTATTCCATGGCGATGAAGAGCGATCCTTCATGCTCGCCGATTTCGTAGATGTGAACGATGTTGGGATGATTCAGAGCGGAGGCCGATTTTGCCTCTTGCACAAAGCGGCGGCGGCGTTCGGGATCGGCGACAGCGTAGGGTTGCAAAACTTTCAGCGCCACAAAGCGATCCAGCGACGTATCGCGCGCCTTGTAGACCACGCCCATGCCGCCTTCACCGAGTCGTGCGACAACTTCGAAATGAGAGATCAGGCGGCCAATCATGTGCCCGTCATGCAATGGGATGAGCCGCTAGAATAACACAGTCGCCGACGGCCTATTCCCCGCGCAGCACGATGGCCGGATCCACGCGCGACGCCCGGCGCGCCGGCAGATACGTTGACCCGATTACCAACGTCGCTAGGCCAGCGAGCACCGCGGCCATTGTCAGCGGATCGCCGGGCGTCACTTGGAACAGCAGCGAGGCGTAAACGCGCGCCAGCACGAATGCCGCAGGCCAGCCGACGGCCAGACCGATCGCGGCCAAGCGCGCGCTGTCGCCGAGGACGGCGAGCAACACTTTCACCGGCGTGGCGCCCAACGCCATCCGGATGCCGATTTCCCGCGACCGTTGCGCCACCGAGTACGCTTGCAAGCCGTAAATTCCCAGCGCCGCCAGCAGCAGTGCGGTTGCGGCGAAGGCACCGAGCGCGGTCAGCGTGTTTTGCGGACGCGCGAAACGATGATCGATCATCCAATTAAGTGTGCGCGAGTCGTGCACGGCTTGTTCGGGATCGATTTTCTGAAGTTCCGAGCGAATTTCGGGCGTCAACGCGTAAGGATCGCCCGCGGCACGCACCACGAGGTACGCGCCGAGCAACGGACGCTGCTCAAGCGGCAAGTAGATTTCCTCGTTGACGTCGGTGCTGGCCACGGCGACGCGCACGTCGCGCACCACGCCGACAATCTGGCAGGTCACGGCGTCGGTCGAGTAAGTCACCAGTTTGCCCAAGGCGTTCTGCGCGGAATTCGCGCCGGGAAAATATTCCCGCGCGAACTTTTCGTTCACCAACATGACGCGCTGTGAATTCGCGGTATCGTGCGCGTTGAAATTCCGTCCGGCGACGATCGGGACGCCGAGCATGTCGAAGTACTCGGCGCTCACCGAGCGTGCACGCGCCGTATCCGCGTGCCCCGGCGCTTCCGGCCGCCCGGCGACGTGAATTTCGTAGCCGAGTCCCGAATGAACCAGCGTCACGCGCGAGGAAATCGCCGCGCTCTCCACACCCGGCAGACTCTGAATACGCCGCAGCGCTTCGTTGTAAAACGCATTGCGCGCTTCGTTTTTGTCGTAGCGTTCCTCCATCAACGTGAGCGGCTGGACGATGACGCGATCCGGACGCAATCCGGTGGGCGCGGCCCGCATCGCGTAAAAGCTGCGCACCAATAATCCCGCGCCGGCCAGCAACACGATGGAAAGCGCGATCTGAACCGTGACAAACGCGCTGCGGGATGCTTTGGCCGCGCGCGATTCGGTAACGGATCGCTCTTTGCCGATGAGTCCGCCAGAGATTCCCCGCGTGAGCAGCGCGACCGGCGCCAGACCAAAGAGCACGCCGACCATGGCGCACACCGCCAGCGCCAGAAACATTACGCTCGGATTCAAATGGACGTCGGGCACCTGCGGCGTTGTCTCGCGAACCAATCCGACGAGCCAGACGAGCAACGATCGCGCCACGGGCAACGCGATGAGCCCGCCCAGCATGGTAAGCACCAAGCTTTCCGCCAGCAATTGTTGCGTGATCCGTCCGTAGCTCGCGCCCAAAGCAACGCGCGCCGCGATTTCGGAACGGCGCGTCCAGGCGCGAGACATCATCAAGTTCGCCACGTTGGCGCAGGCGATCAGCAGAACGCAGATCACCGCGCCCCACAGCACCCATAAGCCCGATCGCACATTGTTGAATACCTGATGTTCGAGCAAATCGATTTGGATGGCATCGCGGGCGTCGCTTTTGCGCGGACGCTCGCGCTGGTCGGCGGCGTCGATCACCGCGACCTCGGCGCGCGCTTCTTCCAGCGACACGCCGGGCTTGAGCCGCGCGATCAGCGTGAGATATGTCTCGCCAAGCCGTACCGCGCCGGCCGCGTAGCTGCGCGTTTCAAACGTCCGGGGACGCCACACTTCAACGTTCTCGCCCAGGAAATCGAAATCCTTTGCGGCCACGCCGATGATCGTGAATGGCAATCGGTCGATCGAAATGGGTTTCCCAACGACGGCGGGATCGCGGTGGTAGCGATTCACCCACGCGCTGTAGCTGATCATCGCCACGGGCGGACCACCGGGAGAATCCTCCTCCGCCGAGAAGTTGCGTCCCAGCGCCGGTTGCGCACCCAACAGCGGAAAATACTCGCGCGACACGCGGCCACCCTCGATTCGTTCGGGATCGCCGCCACTGCTCCATGTCACCGATTCGTCGTCGTAGGCGGCAACGTCAAGGCTCTTGGCGCGCTCACGGAACAATTCGAATTGCGGATACGACATCGAGTAAAGCTGCCCATGCGCGGGATCGCCGGTCCACAGCAGGACCACCCGCTCGGGATGCGGATAGTGCAACGGGTGCAGCATCACGCCGTCAATCAGCGAAAACAGGGCGGTGTTCGCGCCCACGGCGAGTCCCACGGTGAGAACAATGGTGGTCGCGAATCCCGGCGAGCGCCGGATTTGCCGGAACACGTAGCGAACGTCCTGCAAGAGCGATGCGATGCGGACAATCATGCGATCCTCCCGCCTGGAAAAGATTGTAGATGAGTATGACGTTTCTCCCCCTTCCTTTCTTCCCGAAGCCCTTAGTGGTAAGATTCGGTGCCAGAACATTCCCTGGAGGAGTTTCCAATGAAAAAAGCGATTCTTGTCGTCGCGGCGATCGCCGCTGTGGTTTTGCTTGTTGCAGCACAAGCACCGAAGACCGAAAGCACCGGACCGTACAAGGTGTTGAAGATGGCGAAGGTCGGCGGCGAAGGCGGCTGGGACTACATCTACGCCGATTCGGCGGGACGTCGTTTGTACATTCCGCGGCGCGGGTCGCCTGCGCGCGAGGCGACCGATACACAACCGGCGGTCGCGGCCGTTCCTACGCGATTGTCCGTCTACAACCTTGACACGATCGAACTGGTCGGCGAGATCGACGGCGTCGGCGGAAACGGCGCGGCGGTGGATCCGAAATCCGGCCATGGATTTACCAGCAGCCGTCCCGTTTCGATGTTCGACACCAAGACGATGAAGCTGATCAAGACCATCGATGCCGCCGAAGCGGCGCGGCCCGACGGCATCTATTTCGATTCCTTCAACGATCGCGTCTACGTTTTCAGCCATCCCACCAAGGACGCCACAGTGATCGACGCGAAAGATGGCGCGGTCCTTGGCACCGTCGATTTGGGCGGCGTGCCGGAGCAAGGCGTGGGCGATGGCAAAGGCATGTTGTACGTAGTCATGCAGGACGCGCAAGGCAGCGTGACCGCCGTCGACGCGAAAACCATGAAAGCTGTGGCACATTATCCGCTCGGCGACAAGGGTCGCTGCAACGGATTGGCGATCGACGTGAAGAATCAAGTGCTGTTCGCGGCGTGCGCGAGTTCGGGCAATCCACCGGCAACGCCTCCGCAACCGATGATGGTGATTCTGAGCGCCAAGGACGGCAAGATTCTCGCGAATCTTCCGCTCGCGGGCGGCTCTGACGGCGCGGTCTTCAATCCGTCGACGATGGAAGCGTTCAGCACGCACGGCAACGGCACCTTGACCGTGATCAAAGAAACGAGTCCCACCACTTTCGAAGTGGAGCAGAACCTGAACACGATGAACGGAGCACGCACGTGCACCTTGGACTCGAAGACCGGCCACATTTTGGCGATGAGTCAGGAACGCGGCCCGGCCCCGCCTCCTCCGCCCGCCGGGGCTGATGGCGGTCGCGGTGGTCGCGGCGGATTTGCGCCGCCGATCCCTGGGTCGTTCACGATTGTTGTGGTTGGGAAATAGTTCGGGCCATGCTCGAGCAGACCGGACGCGCAACGATCTGTCTGGCGTTGCTGGTCATCGTATTGTTCGCTCCGGCGTTGGGCGGTGGATTCATCTATGACGATCAGGTGCTCCTGGTCGACAACCCACGCTTGATCCATGGCACGGTCTCCTCCGCGTTCACGTCTGACTATTGGGGATTCCTAGGTCGCGGTCCCTGGAACTATCTTGTCTACCGGCCGCTGGCGATTCTCTCCTTCACCGCGCTACAGCGGACCTTCGGACTCTCGCCGTTCGCCCTACACTCGACCGGGATTTTGTTTCACGCCGCGGCGACCGTCAGCCTCTATTTGCTGCTGCTGGGAATTGGGCAGAGCGCGGCGGTCTCCATGGCGGCCGCGCTACTGTTCGCCGTGCATCCTCTCCATGTGGAGGCGGTCGCGTGGATGGTCGGCTTAACGGAAACACAGTCGGACGCGCTGACATTGGCCTCGCTGGCCTGCTTCGTGCATCGAAAACCCCGCTGGAGTTGGGCCCTGGCGGCGCTGGCCGTGTTCACCAAGGAGGGCGCCGCGCTGATGCCGGTACTGGTCTTCGCGCTCGCCTGGCTCTGCATCAAGCCGCACAACTGGCGATCGGCCATGGGAGCTGCATGGCCGTTTGCGGCGATCGATGCAGCGTACTTCGGCGCCCGCCTCGCAGTACTCGGCGGTCCCCCAGCAGGAGCGCTGCGAACGCCGTTTGCGGCACTTCGGATCTACCCAGCCATCACCGCGCAGTACGTGAAAAACCTTTTCTGGCCGTGGCCGCTGACGATCACCTACGATCCGCCCAGCCGCGCACTCGTGATTGCGGTGTGGCTCGGCATCGCGCTGTATGTGATCCTCGCGGCCCGATGCCGCGACCACGCGCTGCGCTCCGACTTGATCCTTTGCGGTGTATTGATCGCCGTGCCGTTTTCCGTTCCGATTTTGACAGCGCCATTGCGGGAGCCGGCGCTGCTGGTGCAGGACCGCATGTGTTATGTCGCGACCACCGGAGCTTGCCTGCTGATCGCGGTTCTGCTGGCGAGGATGCCGCGACGCGTTTTGCCCGTTGGATGCTTGCTCCTCGCGACGGCCGGAGCCGTCGCGACGCACCGGCAAATCGAGTTTTGGCACGATGAAGAGCCGTTCTGGAGACACGCGCTCGACGTGACACCCGATTCCGCGCTGGCGTCGGTGTGCTTGGCCCGTGTGATGTTTCTGGAGATGCGCTTCGAGGAGGCCCGGGGTGTCCTCGAAGAGGCAGCGCGGCGCAATCCGAACGAGAAGACCGTACGGGAATACCTCGAGCATCTGCGGAACGGACAGTTCCCGGAGTCCCTGCCCGGCCCGAAAGCGCCGTAGCCGCAAAAACGCTGGAACTTTTGGCGATGCATCGCGTTCCTTGCTTTATGCGTATGTATCTAGTGCCGATCCGTCCCGCAATTCGGTTAGCCGCGCTCTTCGCCGTCGCTTGCTCTGTCTGGTCGCAAGACCCCGGAACGAATCCCGTGGAATTGTTGCATCAGCCGACAGCACCCGCGTCAGATCGCATCACCTATGGCGACAAAGAGCTGCAATTCGTCGAAGTGCGATTGCCGAAACAGCCGAGCGCATCGATTCCGGTGGTCGTGCTGGTTCACGGCGGATGCTGGTCGCAAAAGCTCGAGGGATTGCCGGAACCGGTCGTATCGTACGAGTTGCTTCGGCCGATGGCACAGGCGCTCGCCGACGCGGGCATCGCCACGTGGAGCATCGAGTATCGACGCCTCGGCAGTCCCGGCGGCGGAGGATGGCCGGAAACCTACGTCGATCTCGGCAAGGCTGCGGACAAACTGCGGGAAGCCGCACCGAAGTATCACTTCGACCTGAATCGCGCGATCGTGATGGGTCATTCGTCCGGCGGACAACTCGCTCTGTGGTTGGCGGCCCGTCCCAAATTGCCGGCGAAGCGCATGCTGTACACCGCGAATCCGCTGAAATTCCACGGCGTGTTGGTGATCGATGGACCCGCGGATCTCGAGAGCGTTCAGCCGATGGAGCGTCAGATGTGCGGAGGTTCCGTGGTCACCGACTTCATGGGCGGCCCGCCGGACAAAGTTCTCGAGCGCTATCGCGAGGGCGCGGCGGCCGCGTGGGTTCCACTCGGAGTGCGGCAAGAGTTCATCATTCGCGCCGGCGCGGATCAGCGCTGGAAGAGTCTCGTAGAACCCTACATTCGCGACGCGCAGAAGGGCGGCGACCAAGTCGCGCTGCAAACGCAGGAAGGCCGCAGCCACTTCGACGCCATCAATCCACAAAGCACGTCCTGGCCCGCCGTGCTGCGAACCGTGAAGTCGATGCTCGGGATGCCGGCCGAGAAATAGACTGATTTCTTCCTAACCGCGACCGGACCGTGCTGTCAAATCCATCATGAAGCTCGCGATTCTCTTGGTGTGCGCGCTGCTCCAAGCGCCCTCTGACAAACCAGAGCCCTCGTTTGAAGTGTCGTCGGTGAAGCCCAGCGATCCCAACTCAAATGGCGGCTTTTACGGTTTCCAATTGTCGGGAGTCGAGATCAAGAACGGCACGCTCAAGGGGATGATCGAAACGGCGTATGACGCGCGTCAGTTTCAAATCATCGGCGGACCGGGCTGGATCGAGACCGATCGCTATGACGTTTTGACGAAGCTTTCTCCCGAAGACGAAAAGACCCTGCCGCCCGCCGGTCCCGAACGCAACACGCAACTGCGCCTGCGCATGCGCGCGGTTCTGGCGGAGCGTTTCCAATTGAAAATCCATATGGAGACGCGGGAGCAGCTCGTGTATTCGCTGGTGATCGGAAAGAACGGATCGAAGATGAAGGAAGTCGATCCGTCGCTGGGAAGCTATGGGATCAGTTCGAATTGCGGCGTGATGAAAGGGACGCGCACCAAAATCTCGAACCTCGCCATCGTTCTGTCGCGCGAGTTGCGGCATCCCGTGATCGATCACACCAACCTCACAGGACTCTACGATTTCGAAATGGCCTATGCGCCGGAAACTGGCTGCGGATCGCCTCAGGCCAATGCCGGAAGCACCACGACCGAGGCCGCGCCGCTCGAGCGCGCCTCGGTGTTCACCGCGATCCAGGAACAGTTGGGCCTGAAACTCGAATCGACCAAAGGCCCAGTGCAAGTGATCGTGATCGATCGCGTCGAGAAGCCGGACCCGAATTAATTTGGAGTGCGGCGACTTGTCGCCGCTTTCACCGGTGCGAGGTTTGACTCGCACGGCACCACGGAGTGCGCAAGCGTCGGTAGCGCGAAGTGAGTCTCGGACGTCCAAAGCGGCGACAAGTCGCCGCACTCCAAATTATGGCAACAGTGTCGGCTTCCGCTGTGGATACGGCGGAGCGGAACCTTCCCAGAACCTCGTGGAATTCCAGCGCGGGACAAATACGTGTCCCTTTTTGTTGGTGATTTCGACCACGGGCGCGCCGTTGGCCTCAATCCCGAAGACTCCGCGCGGCGTTCCATCCGCTTCCACGAGCACGAACTTTTGCGCGCGGATTTCCGGCTGCGGCGGAGCCGTTTGCGACGCTTGTGCATGGACCGTCGGTGGAATCACGTAATGGGCCGCGAGGCCGCCAAAAAATCCCGCGAGTACGGCGAGGGCGATGGTGAGTTTCGAGTTCATGCCCAGATTCTACGCGCCCCGCCGAAGTCGCGCGATAATCTTACGGCGAGTTTTTCGATTGATTCGCTGAGCGGGGCGGATTTGCCTGCCGAATCGAATACAACTTCGTTTCTGTCCGCAGCAATAAGCGGTCGCCGACGATCGCCGGCGTCGCCAGGGCCATTTCGTCCTGATCGTTCACGTGGTCGAGCTTGAATTCCGCGCCCGCCACAACCACGTACGTCTTCCCTTCCTCGTCGAGACAAAAGACTTTCCCGTTATACGCCCACGGCGACGACGTGAAGTTGCCCGACCCGCCCGCGACCAATCGCGATTTGTAATTCTGCTCTCCGGTTTTCAGGTCGAAGCGTGTCAACATGCCGGCTTCGTTCAGCACGTATAATCCGCCGTCGTACGCCACCGGCGTTGGCAAATAAACGCCGCCGCGATTGTCCGACCACACCACGGAGTCGTTCGATTTTTCCCCCGTCTTCAGCGAAATGTCGCCGGACGCGCCCGGCTTGACCACGAACATCGGCTTGCCGCGACCGCCGTTCACGTACAGCCATCCGTCGTACGCGAAAGGACTCGGGATCGGCGCGGGCGACATGCCCGCAAGCCGCCACAATTCTTTTCCCGCGAGATCGTAGCTCACCGCAATGCCCGGTCCCACGGTGACAATTTCGGTGCGCGCGGAGTTTTTCCAGACGTACGGAGTGGTCCAGCCGCTACGGAACCCAGCCGCTTCCTTCGATGCTTGAAGATCCCGCGGCGTGCGCCACAATTCCTTGCCGGTTTGCTTGTCGAACGCCGCGATGTATTGCTGCTTCTGATTGTCGTTGACGATCACCACTTGATTGCCGGCGAGCACCGGCGACGCTCCTGTGCCGAAGTCGAGATAGATCGGGTAAGGGTCGAGTTTCACGCTCCACAATTGCTTGCCTTTCAAGTCGTACGCCCACACTCCGAGATTCGCCACGTAGACAAAGATCGATTGCCCATCGGTGACCGGCGTTTCCGACGCGAAACTGTTCTTGCGATGACGCCCTCCGGGCGGGCGTCCGCCGAAAAATTCTTTTTTCCACTCGACCGCGCCCGTTTTCAGATCGATACAAGTGAGCCAGTAGTGCAGCACCACTTCGCTTGGCATTTCGATGTCGCGCTCGCTGACTTTCGCCATCACCTCGGACATCTTCAGGCCTTGCTTCATCAACTCGGCAGCGTATTCGTTCGAGTATTCAGTGCCGATTTGTGGCGCCTTCGACTTCCCTTCCGTCACCGCGGCGGTCAGAAAAACTTTGCCTCCGGTGACCACCGGCGACGACCATCCGCGGCCGGGAATCTCGGTGGTCCACTCGATGTTTTGGGTTCTCGACCAAGTGTCGGGCAGCGCCGCGCTCGCGCCCACGGGATTGAGATTCGGTCCGCGAAATTGCGGCCAGTCGGGATCGGCAAGTGTCAGCGCGAGAACAAGAGCGAGAAATGCGGGCATGCATTCCAGCTTAGCACTCCATTCGCGCTTCCTAGCAGTCTGCTATAATCCAGCGCGATCGTCTCTCGCGAACATGGAACCAGGGAGTACCATCAGTCATTTTCGATTGCTCCGCAAGCTTGGCGCCGGCGGTATGGGTGAAGTCTATCTGGCGGAGGACGATACCCTGAAGCGGACCGCGGCATTGAAGTTGATGGCCAATCAAATCGCCGGCGACAGCGGCTGGCGCAAGCGCTTTCTGGAAGAGGCGCGGAACGCGTCGGCGCTAAATCATGCGTCTATCGCCACGATTTACGAGGCGGGACTGGAAGGCGATACCGCCTATATCGCCATGGAGTACGTGGAAGGCGTGACATTGCGCAACCGCTTGCGCAAACCGCTTCCCATGAACGACGCGATTCACATCGCGCGGCAGATGGCGGAGGCGCTGGCGGCCGCCCATCGCTCGGGCATCGTTCACCACGACATCAAGCCCGCCAACATCATGCTGCGCGCGGACGGCGTCGCAAAGGTTCTCGACTTTGGATTGGCGCGCAAGCAGTCGCCCCACGCGGTCGCCGCGGGATCGGAGGATGCGGAGCCAACGCTCGCCGGCGCCACCGCCACGGCTACGGGCGGATTCTCCGGCACACCCGGCTACGCCGCACCGGAGCAACTTCAACTGGCCCAAACCGACGCGCGCACCGATCTGTTCGCACTCGGCGCCGTGATCTACGAGATGCTCGCGGGAAAGCCGCCGTTTCAGGGAAAAAATGTCTACGAGCTCTGCAACGCGGTCCTAAGCGAGACGCCCACACCCGTCGAAACCATCCGGAAAGATACGCCGCCGATGATCGCTCGTGTGGTCGGACGCTGCCTGGAAAAGGACCGCGCGCGGCGCTACCAATGCGCCGCGGACGTCGCGCTCGACTTGATCTCATCGCCGCAACGATCGTTGGAAGCGCCGGCTGGGCGTGCACGGCCTTCGTGGTACGCTCTCGCGGGCGTGGCCATCGGCGCGTTCGCGCTCGGCGCGAGTCTGCTTTTCTTCCACCAGCCAGGAAGAGGATACTGGAAACTTCCGGCGTCGCCGCCGAAGCAACTTCTTCGCCGCGCTGGGTACGTCACGGACGCGGCGTTATCGCCGGATGGCAAGCAGTTCGTTTATGTCTCGCGCCCCAACGCCGATCCCAAGGGCTGGGATCTCTATCTGCAGAGCTTGAGCGGGGGCGATCCGCATCCGTTAACCAACGACGGTGTTGCCAAGACAGAGCCGCACTTCTCTCCCGACGGCAATCGCGTGCTTTTCAACCGCGGCTCGAGTCTCTACGCGCTGGATCTGCCCGCGGGCCTTCCCCGCGTGTTGATGGACGATGCGACGATGGGCGAATGGTCGCCAGATGGCTCGCAACTGGCGTTCATCCGTTCGTCGACACACCAAGTGATGGTCGCCGGCGCTGACGGACAAAATCCGCGCGCCGTGGAAGTCGCGGCAGGAGTGCGCCCGCGCCGTGTTTCCTGGTCTCCGGACGGTAAGACCTTGGCTTTCGTCGACACCAGCGACGACACGCTCTACACCGTGCACCCGTCGGGAGGACGCGCCAGACAGGTTTCGGCGCTCACGAATGTTCAAAGCGCGATTTTCACACCCGATGGACAATTCTTTCTCATGATCAAGGGGCTCGGGCTCTCCGCCAGCCTCTATCAGGCGCCCGTCTCCGGGGGAGAAGCGATGCCATTCGCCGTCGGTACGTCCCTGCCGTCGATGATCTCTCTGAGCCGCGACGGTCAGAGGTTTCTGGCGACGCTGTTTCGCCTCCAACTTCACATCATGTCCACAGAGCCCGGTCCGGAGATGGCGGAGAACAAGTTCCGTCAAGTGGTCTCCGGCGACAGCCCGGCGATGTCGGTCGCACTTTCTCCCGACGAGAAACAAATCGCCTACGAAGTTCTCCGCGGAGCGACGACGGATATCTGGATCGCCGATGCGAGCGGATCCAATGCCCGGCAGCTCACCACGGATGTATTCCGCGCCTCCTCGCCCGCGTGGTCGCCCGATGGCAAGGCAATCGCATTCTTTGGGACCCGGCACGGACCAGCCAGCCCGAGTGACGTGCAGCTTTGGACGGTTCGCCTGGACGAAGGAGTGTCTCGGTCGCTGCCCGCAATGGACGGGGAGACGGGGTTCATTTCTTATGGCGCAGACGGGAAACATCTGATCTTCCAACGGAAAAAGGACAACAACCGAAACATTTGGTGGGTGCCGCTTGACGGCGGCGCGCCTGCGGCCTTGACGACAGATGGTGTTTCCAAGATGCCGCGCGCGGCTCCCGTCGACGCTTCCGTCGCCTTCGTCCGGGAATCGGAGCCGAAGCGATACGAGATTTGTATCCTCGATCCGGCGACGGGCCGGTCCCGCGTGGTGGTCGCGTCGGACGTGCTCGCGAAACTGGGATTTGAGGGTGGAACGTTTCGCTACAGCCGCGATGGGAAGGAATTGTTCTTCAACTCGCGGGATGGTCTATTCGAGGTCGGCGTAAACGGAGGCGTTCCCCGGAAGTTTTCTTTTGCGTTCCCGGTGAGCGGGACGGATTTCGAAGTTTTCGCCGACCGGCGCACGATCATATTCCAAACGATGTGGAATACCCGAACCGCTGAGCCATGGCTTTACGACGATCTTCGTTAATGTGCGCTCTTTGAACAATCAATTCGCGCTCGGACGTTCGACGTGATCGACGACCAGCACTTCCACCGGACCCTTAGCGGACGAAAGCTTCAGGCCGAGCTGTTCCTGCAGCGCCGCGAAGATCGACGGGCGATCGGAATCGCTCGGAGGCATGCTGCCGGGCGCGACTCCCGGAGGAGTCGCCATGCCGACTGGCATCGCCATTCCCTCCGTTGCTTGATCGGGCGAGAAGCTCAACTTCAGATCGAACTCGTCGGTAAATCCAGTGTGATCTACAACCGGCCGTCCCATAATGTTGGCGAGGGTCCGGACGAGATCGGCCATTTTCAGTTTTCCACCTGCCACCGTTCCCGAGAATCCGATCAATGCGTTACCGCAGCGCAGTGCCGGTGGCTGCCCGGGCCCGGGCGGAGGCATCGGTCCGCCGTTGGCGGGAGCCGCGATGCAACTTCCCTCCTTCGATGGCGGAAGTTTCGGTCCTCCCTTGGCGATGGTCAATTCATAGACGGGCAACTCTTTGGTCTCGCGGTGGACCTTCAAGGCGAAACGTTCGGCCAGCAGCACTTGCAGCATCTGGAGCGCCGTCGCGCGGTCGATGGCGGTGTCGGATTTTGCCGTGATGTCATAACCGTCCGCCTCCATCCACGCCGGGCCGCCGATCAACTGAAATGATTGAAGGCTGTAAGCATTCGTGATGAGCATCTTCAGCGAGGCGTTCTCCGCCGTGTATCCGGCGGGCAAAGGACGCGCGATGCGGCGCGGAGGATGCTCGTTGTTTGCCTTGATGGAGGCGACTTGAAATGACGGCGGCGCGGATTGTGCGGAGACACTAACGGCCAGAGCGAGAAGTGCGAGGCACATGCGGTTCCTCATACATCCGTATAGACGCCGCAGGCCGCGAAATCGTCCTGGGGAAGTCGAAAAAAGACTGGGAGGATAGTGAACGAATCGGACGGTTGCTGGTCCTCCCTCCAGCAGCCGTCCGTTCGTTGGCAACTGGCGATCTCGTTTCGCTACCGGTTTCCTTTACCGGTTAGCGTTTTTTACGTTAGCCTTACCTACCAGCTAACGGTGCCAGCGCCCATGGCGGCCGTAGTAGCCGTGATGGTAGTAGTGGGGTCCGTGGCCATAGTAAAAGCCGCCGTAGACCGGCGCTCTCCAATAGCCATTCACCCAGACGCCATTATCCCAGTACGGGTCGACCCAGACGTAGCCGGGTCCCGGGCTAGGGGTAGCGTACACTACCGGCGGCGGGCCGCCGATGCCGACTCCGATCGAAAGTCGATGACGTTGCGCGTTCAACGCGCCGCCGTCAAGGAGCAATCCGCCGAAGACCAGCATGGGAAGTAACGTTTTGCTGAGCTTCATATGTCACCTCCTACCGGATGAGACGCAGTTCGGCAGGCAATGGGTACAGCGCGCGGGAAGCCGTCAGTTTTCAAGCGTTAGCGGACATCGATGATGGCGCGCTAGCGGACTTCGATGGCGCGCTAACGCGCGACCAGACTTTTCTCGCTGGGCAGTTGTGAGGCGTCCCAACCCCCGCCGAGTGCTTCGATCAAAAGGACATCGGTGGTCATGCGCTGCCCAAGAAGATCGAGTGCAGCGCGATGCGCGGCGAGTGACGCGGCTTGCGCGGTGATCACCATCAAGTAGTCGGCGGTGCCGTTTTTGTATTGATCCATCACGATGGCGAGCGCTTTGTCGGCGGCGGCGACGGAGTTGGCTTGCATTTTCGCTTCGTTCTCCAGAACGCGCAGCGCCGCCATGTGATCTTCCACCTGTTGAAACGCGGTTAGTACGGTCTGCCGGTACGCGGCGATTTCCGCGTTGTACAAATCGCGCGCTTGCGCCACCTGCGCGCGTCGCTTTCCGGCGTCGAAGAGCGTTTCCGCCGCCGACGTGCCCACGCTCCAGAAACGGCTGGGCCAGGTGAACCATTGCGTGAAGCTATTGCTCGTGAGTCCCGCGGACGCGCTGATGTTCACGGCGGGATAATACGCCACCATCGCGATTCCGATTTGTTCGTTGGCAGCGGCCATCTGCCGTTCCGCCGCGGCGATGTCGGGACGCCGCTCGAGTAGCGCCGAGGGCACGGCGACGGGCACCTGCGGCGGCTCTTTTACAACCAGAGGAGCGCTCGGAATATCGGTGGGCGGTTTGCCGATCAAAATGGAAATGGCGTGCTCGAATTGCGTTCGCGCGATTTCCAAGTCGATCAACTGCGTTTTGGCGTTGTAAAGCAGCGTTTCCGCCGAAGCAACGTCGGCGCCCGAAGCGACTCCGTATTTGAAACGATTGTTCGTCAGATCGACAAAGTCCTGATATGCCGTGACGGTTTTTTCGAGCAGTTCCTGATCCGAGCGCGACTCGCGCAGCAGGAAATAATCTTCGGCGAGCGCGGCTTGATACGTCAGTTTGGCGTTTTCCAACTGCGCGTTGCTCGCCTGCGCGACGTCGGCGGCCGTGTGGACGCTCCGGCGGATCGATCCCCAAACGTCGGCTTGATACGACAACTCAAACGGCAATGAATACGTTGTGCTGGTGCGCGCGCCGCCGGCCGACCCGCCGGTGGCCGTTGTGGTGTGACCCGACCCCGTATTGGTGATCGAAGGAGTCGTGTTGATCGCAGGAAACAGGTTCGCTCGCGCGATGCGCACGGCGTCGCGCGCGGCGCGATATTGCGCTTCGGCCGCGAGCACATTCTGATTCGAGATGCTGACTTGTTCTTCGAGCGCGTTCAAGCCGGCGTCGTCGAACATCTCCCACCATTTCCCACGGATTTTTCCGTCGTCCGGCTGCGACTCTTTCCAACCTTCCGGCGGCGGCTCGCGGTATGCCGCCGGCGCGGGCGCGGCGGGCCGCGAATACTTCGGTCCCACCATGCAGCCGGTCGCTGCGGCGACGAAACTCACGAGAAGTGCCATCCTTACTTTCATGACTATGCCGGGGACTCCGCAGGTGCCGGACCTTCTCCGCTCGCCGCACGCCGCCGCTCGCGCCACGTTTGCAGGCGGTCGAAGTACAGATAAACCACCGGTGTGGTGTAGAGCGTTTGCACTTGGCTCATGATCAAGCCTCCGATAATCGCGATGCCGAGCGGGCGGCGCAACTCCGATCCTGTGCCGGAGCCCATCGCCAACGGAAGCGCGCCGAGCAGCGCCGCCATCGTGGTCATCAGAATCGGACGGAAGCGCAGCATCGACGCTTCGAAAATGGCGTCGCGCGAACTCTTGTGCTCGTTTCGCTCGGCGGCGAGCGCGAAATCGATCATCATGATGGCGTTCTTCTTCACGATGCCAATCAGCAGGATGATTCCGATCAGCGCGATGATGCTGAGATCCGTCTTCGTGATCAGCAACGCCAGCAGCGCACCGACGCTCGCCGAAGGCAGGCTCAACAAAATCGTGATGGGATGCACGTAGCTCTCGTACAAGACGCCAAGAACGATGTACACCGTGGCCAGCGCCGCCGCCACCAAATACTTTTCATTCCCGAGCGCCTCCTCATATGCCTGCGCTGTTCCGGCAAACTCCGTGTGGATCGTGTTCGGCTGGCCGAGTTGCACGCTTGCGGCGTTGATGGCGTTGACGGCGTCGCCCAGCGCGATACCGGGAACCAAGTTGAAGGAAACGGTCACGGCCGGAAATAATCCGTCGTGATTCACGGTCAAGGGCGCGGTGACCGGCTCCCAACGCGAGAACGCCGCCAGCGGAACACTCTTTCCCGCCGGCGAACGCACGTAGATTTGCCGCAGGAAAAGTGGATTGTTCCAATACTGCGGCGCGGCTTCCATGACCACGTGGTATTGATTCAGCGTCGAGTACATCGTGGAGACGGGGCGCTGCCCGAACGCGTCGTAGAGCGTGGCGTCGATCAATTGCGGCGTGATTCCGAAGCGCGACGCTGTGCGACGATCGTAAGTGATCATCTGCTGCAAGCCGCGATCCTGTTGATCGCTGTTCACGTCCACGATCATCCGCAGCCCTTTCAGCTTTTGCAGCATTTTTGGCGCAAACGTCATCAGGTCGGGAACGTTGTCGCCGCGCATCGTGTACTGATATTGCGCGTTGCTCTGCCGTCCGCCAACGCGCAAGTCCTGCGCCGCTTGCAGGTACAGCGTGGCGCCCGGGACGCGCGCCAATTTCGGGCGCAGCCGTTGGATTACCAGATCCGCCGCAATCTTGCGCTCCTCCAGCGGCTTGAGCGAAATGAACATGCGCGCGGTATTGGTGTTCGATCCGCCCGTGAATCCATTCACAGTGTCCACGGCGGGATCTTTGTCGATCACCGCCATCATTTCTTGCAGGATTTTGTCCATCGCCTGAAACGAGGTGTCTTGATCCGCTTGGATCGATCCTTGCAAGCGGCCGTTATCCTGCTGCGGGAAAAACCCCTTGGGAACGTAGATGAACAGATAAACGTTCAGCGCGATGGTGGCGATCAAAATCCCTAGCGTCACGGGAGCGAAGCGGAGTGCGACGCGCAACGTACGCGCGTACTGATCCACAATCCACTGAAATGCGCGCTCGCTCCATTGGTAGATCTTGCCGTGCTCTTTGTGTTCGCTTAGCAAGTGCGCGCACATCATTGGCGTCGCGGTCAGCGAAACCACCATCGACACGAGAATCGCCACGGAAAGCGTCACGGCGAATTCGCGGAATAAGCGCCCGATGATTCCGCCCATCAGCAACAGCGGAATGAACACGGCCACAAGCGACACGCTGATCGTGAACACGGTCGACCCGATTTCGTGCGCGCCCTTCAGCGCCGCCTCGAACGGCTGCAGTCCCATCTCCAGATAGCGGCTGATGTTTTCGATCACCACGATCGCGTCGTCGACCACGAATCCGGTGGAGATGGTCAACGCCATCAGCGACAGATTGTCGAGGCTATAACCCAGCAGGTACATCACGCCAAAGGTCCCGATGAGCGACACGGGCACGGCGACGCTGGGAATAAACGTGGTCCAAAGATTTCGCAGGAAGGCGAAGACCACCAGGATCACAAGAATCACCGCGATAATCAGCGTGCGTTCCGTATCCAGCAGCGACGCGCGGATCGTCACGGTTTGATTCATGGCCACGCGCACGTCGATGTTCGAGGAAATCGCGGCCTTCAGTTGCGGCAGCACTTGGTTGATGTGATCCACCGTTTCGATGATGTTGGCGCCCGGTTGACGGAAGATGATCACCAACACCGACGGTCTGCCGTTGGCGTATCCTGCGTTGCGCAAATCTTCCACGGCGTCTTGCGCCACTCCCACGTCGGACACGTGCACCGCCGCGCCTTTCTGATACGCAACTACCAGCGGCGCGTAGTCGGCGGCCTTGAAGAGCTGATCGTTCGCGCCCACCTGCCACGTTTGGCGCGCGTCGTACATATATCCTTTGGGCGTATTGGCGTTGGCGCTGTTCAATACCGCGCGAACTTGCTCCAGTCCGATGCCGTACTTTTCCAGACTCTGCGGATTCAGTTCGATTCGCACGCTGGGTAGCGAACTTCCGCCGACGGTGACTTGTCCCACACCGGGCGTTTGCGCGAGCTTCTGCGCCAGCACCGTCGACGCCGCGTCGTACATCTGACCGCGCGAAAGCACCGAAGAGGTCAGCGCGAGCAACATGATGGGACTGTCGGCGGGATTCACCTTGCGATACGTGGGATTGTTCGGCAGATTCGCCGGCAAGTTGCCGCGCGCCGCGTTGATCGCCGCCAAAACGTCGCGCGCCGCCGCGTCGATATTGCGATTCAGGTCGAATTGCAGCGTGATGCCGGTGGATCCGAGCGAACTGGTCGAGGACATTTCCGTGACGGCCGCAATGTGCGAAAACTGGCGTTCCAGCGGCGTGGCCATCGACGACGCGGTGATATCGGGACTCGCACCGGGCAGTCCCGCATTCACCGAAATGGTCGGAAAATCCACTTGCGGAAGCGGCGACACCGGCAACAAACGATACGCAACCGCGCCGGCCAAAATGATCGCGACCACAAGCAGCGTTGTGGCTGTCGGGCGGCGAATGAATGGATCCGATACGTTCATTGCTTATTGTGCCGGCAACAATTTCGGCGGCTCGCCGCCTGGAGGCAACTGGGGATGCTCCGGTCCCGAATCATTCTTGCGGCGACCGAAGCGGATCGCCAGGCGATCGAACCACAAGTAGATCACCGGCGTCGTGTAAAGCGTCAACAACTGGCTGATCAGCAATCCGCCGATGATGGAAATGCCCAGGGGACGCCGCAATTCCGATCCCGTGCCTGTGCCCAACGCCAGCGGCACCGCGCCGAACAGGGCGGCCATGGTGGTCATCATGATCGGACGGAAGCGCAGCAACGACGCCTGATAAATCGCTTCGCGCGGTTCCATCCCTTGATTCCGTTCGGCGTCGAGCGCGAAGTCGATCATCATGATGGCGTTCTTTTTCACGATGCCGATCAACAGCACGATTCCAATGAGCGCAATCACGCTGAAGGCGTTTCCCGTGACGATCAGCGCGAGCAGCGCGCCCACACCCGCCGACGGCAGCGTCGAGAGAATCGTCACCGGATGGATGTAGCTTTCGTACAAAACGCCGAGCACGAGATAAACCGTGATCACCGCCGCGGCAATCAGGACCGGTTCATTCGCCAGCGATGCTTGAAACGCCTCCGCCGTGCCCTGAAATGCCGCTTGGATGCTCTCGGGCAGTTTCAGGTCTTGCTTTACCTTGTCGACGGCGGTGATCGCTTCACCCAGCGCGGCGTTCGGAGCAAGATTGAACGACAGCGTGACGACGGGAAACTGTCCTTGGTGATTCACGGTGATCGGCACGTTGGCCGTTTCCACGTGCGAGAACACGTGCAGCGGAATTTGGTTGCCGTTGGGACCGAGCAACGCCGAGCCAATCGCCGCACCCGATCCCGGACCGGACCCAGCGGCTGACGACGCGGTCGACGCGCTGCCGCTCGCCGCATTCGCCACCGGCATCGTCGCGGCCGCGGGACCCGCCGATGCGGACGCCGTCGTGCCGGTGCGAATGAATAGATCGCGCAGGTCGAGCGGATTCTTGCGGAAGTCCGGCATCGTTTCGAGCACTACGTGGTATTGGTTCAACTGCGTGAAGATCGTCGACACTTGGCGTTGTCCGTACGCGTCGTACAGCGTCTGATCGATCGTCGACATGTTGATGCCGAAGCGCGCCGCCGTGTTGCGGTCCACCACCAGCGTGGAGCGAATGCCGCGCGTTTGCTGGTCGCTGGCCACGTCGCTCAGTTCCGGCATCTGTTTCAGACGCGCCAGCATTTTGGGCGCGTACTCGTTCAGCTCATCGGTGTTGGGATCCTCCAGCGTGTACTGAAATTGCGTCCGGCTGACGCGATCTTCCACCGAAATGTCCTGCACCGGCTGCATGAACAGCGTGATTCCCTGCACCTTGTCGAGTTCCGGCTGCAAGCGGCGGATCACGTCGCTGGCCGTCACGCTGCGGTTGCTGCGATCCTTCAGGTTAATCAAAATGCGGCCGCTGTTGAGCGTGGTATTCGTTCCGTCGATTCCGATGAACGACGAGAGGCTCTCCACCGCCGGATCTTTCAGAATCACGCTCGCCAAAGCCTGCTGACGCTCGGCCATCTCCGGAAACGAAACGGATTCCGCGGCTTCCGACACGCCTTGAATCACGCCGGTGTCTTGAATCGGAAAAAACCCCTTGGGAATCCAGATGAAGAGAAGCACGGTGAGCACCAGGGTGCCAAGCGCGACGAAGAGCGTCATGGTCTGCCACCCGAGAACCCAATTCAGCGTGCGCCCATAGAACTCGATAATCTGGTTGAAGGCATTCTCGGACCACCGGTAGAAGCGGCCTTCCTCCCCTTTTTTGTGCGCCTTCAAAAGTTTCGCGCACATCATCGGTGTGAGCGTCAGCGAGACGAAAGCTGAAATCAAAATGGTGGCGCTGAGCGTGACGGCAAATTCGCGGAAGAGCCGGCCGACAATATCGCCCATGAAAAGCAGCGGAATCAGCACCGCGATCAACGAAATAGTCAGCGACACGATCGTAAATCCGATCTGTCCCGCGCCTTTCAAAGCCGCCTCGAGCGGCGCTTCGCCTTCCTCGATGTAGCGCACGATGTTTTCGATCATCACGATGGCGTCGTCCACCACGAATCCGGCGGAAATCGTAAGGGCCATCAGCGAAAGGTTGTTCAAACTGAATCCCAAGAGGTACATCACGCCGAACGTTCCGACGAGCGAGAGCGGCACGGCGACGCTCGGGATGATCGTCGCGGAAACGTTACGCAGGAAAACGAAAATCACCGCGACCACCAGCACGACCGTCAGCATCAACTCGAATTCCACGTCGCTGACCGAAGCGCGGATCGTGTTGGTTCGATCGGTGAGGGTTTCCACGTGTACGCTGGGCGGTAAGGTCGAGGTGAGCTGCGGCAACAGCGACTTGATTTGATCCACCACCGCGATGATGTTGGCGCCGGGCTGGCGCTGGATGTTCATGATCACGGCCGACGTTTCGTTCATCCACGCCGCTTGCTTTAAGTTTTCGATTCCGTCCACAACGTTGGCCACGTCGGTGAGTTTGATCGGCGCGCCGTTGCGATAGGCGACGATTAGCGGCGCGTAATCGGCGCTGGAGAGCAACTGATCGTTGGCGCCGATTTGGTACGCTTGATGCGCGCCGTCGAAGTTGCCCTTGGCTTGATTCACGTTCGCGGCGATTAACGCGCTGCGCAAATCTTCGAAGTTCATCCCGTACGACGCCAGCGCCGTGGGATTCGCTTGAATCCGCACCGCGGGCTTCTGTCCGCCGCTGATGCTGACCAATCCCACGCCGGGAAGCTGCGAGATCTTCGGAGCGAGACGCGTATCGGCCAGATCCTCCACTCTCGAGAGAGGAATGTCTTTCGAACTAAGCGCCAACGTCAGGATTGGAGTGTCGGCGGGATTGGTTTTCGCGTAAAGCGGAGGGGTCGGCAAATCGGCCGGCAGGTACGATCCCGACGCGTTGATCGATTGCTGCACTTCCTGCTCCGCCACGTCGATGTTCAAGCTCAACTGAAATTCCAAGGTGATGACGGAACTTCCCTCGGAGCTCGTCGAGGTCATTTGCTTGAGCCCCGGCACCTGTCCGAACTGGCGCTCGAGCGGCGCGGTCACTGAAGACGCCATGACGTCCGGACTGGCGCCGGGATAAAACGTGATGACCTGGATGATCGGGTAATCGACTTGTGGCAACGCGGAAACGGGCAGTTGTTTGTACGCCACCGCACCCGCCAGCAGCACGCCGACCATCAACAACGTGGTGGCGATGGGCCGCAGGATGAAAGTGCGGGAAGGATTCACTTGTGGCCTTTTCCTTTTTTCGCGCCGCTGTTCCCGGTGCCGCCGGCGGCGCCTGTTCCACCTGTGGCGCCCGGTTCGCCCTTTTCACCCTGGAAATGCACCGCGACTTTGGTTCCTTCTTGCAGTTTGTCGACGCCGGTCATCACCACGACATCACCCTCCTCGAGGCCTTCGGTGACTTCCGACTGATCGCCTTCCTGCGTGCCGAGCTTGATTTGCCGTTGGTCGAGCGTGGCATCCGGCTTCACCACGTAGACGTACGTCGATGACGAACTGCGCTGCACCGCCGCGGTGGGAATCAGGATTACGTTTTTCTTTTCCTGCACCAGCAGGCGCGCGTTCACAAACTGATTCGGAAAGAGCGCCTCGTTGTTGTTGTCGAAATTCGCGCGCAGCTTGAGCGTGCCGGTGCTTTGGTCGATTTGATTGTCGACCGCGATCAGGCGGCCCGCGGCAATCTTGTTTTTCATCTCGCGGTCGTAGGCGTCCACCGGCAGCGCTTGCCCGGCGTGCAGCTTGTGCACCACTTCCGGCAGTTGATCCTCGGCCAGAGTGAAAATCACACTGATCGGCTGCACTTGCGTGATCACGAGCAGCCCCGTTGAGTCGCCGGTCTGCACGATGTTGCCGGGATCGACCAGGCGCAGGCCGACGCGTCCATCCATCGGCGACGTGATCTTGCAATAGACCAGATTCACCTTGGCGCTCTCGACTGTTCCTTCGTCGGTCTTGACTTGTCCTTCGTCTTGCTTCACAACCGCCCGCTGCGTAGCGAGTTGCTGCTCGGGAGCGGCGTTGGTTTTCACCAGGTTTTCATAGCGCGTCAGGTCGACGCGCGCGTTCTCGAGGTTCGCTTGATCCTTGAGCAGGTCGCCTTGCGCCTGCATCAGCGTCGCTTGAAACGGACGCTCGTCGATTTCCGCGAGCACGTCCCCGCGATGCACCATGTCGCCTTCTTTGTAATTGACCTTCATCAACTGACCATCCACGCGGCTCTTGACGGTGACGGTGTAGAGCGGCGTGACCGCGCCGAGTCCCGTAAAATACACGCCGATGTTGCCGCGCACTGCTTTCGCGGCGACCACCGGCGTTGGCGGTGGAGTCGAGGGCTTTTTTTCCGACGCAGCTTCGGCTCGCCGGTGATGGATGAAGAGATATCCGCCGGCGACGAGCAAGAGGATCACAACCCAAGTAAGGAAATGGTTGCGGCGGCGTACTGCGTGCGGCGGACGTTCGGACACGTGGTGGGCCTGAGGCTCGGTGTTCGGCTGCTGATCCATACGTGGCTCGGGTACGAATCCGGCTTTGCGAAATCGTGCTTGGGGATCGACGGCAACGAAGATTGCCGCCTTGCGAACAGAGTAAACCGTTGCACGGTCGCGGTCTGCCCCGAACAAGGCGCGATTCTGAGCAAAAATGCACACCGATGCACGCACCATGCAAGGCCGAGTGCAAGGCAAACACTTGCGTACACGCGCAAGCTCGTGCGCGAAAGGGCGGAAATCGTGCAAGCGCGTGTCGACGTGTGATGAAAACACGGCGATTGGCGGAGAGCCCCAAGCGGGAAATGTTTGGCCCGTCAGGTGCGAGTAAATCTATAGGAGGGCAACAACATGTTGATGACAATTTTTATCATCCTGCTCGTCCTGTGGGCCCTAGGGATGGTGACGTCATACACGTTGTACGGCTACATCCATCTTCTGCTGATCATCGCGCTGGCAGTCTTGCTCATCCGCGTGATCCAGGGGCGAAGGCCCATTTGAGGGATGCGAATCGTCGACACAACGCATTCCCACTATGAGCACCCCGGCTTCGGCCAGAGGCTGAAGACGGTGGCCACAGCGCTCGCCGCCCTGTGTCTGGCGGCGAGCGTGGCGGTGGTGGGACTAGCCCTCGGATTCGTGGCGGCGGGGCTCGTGTTGGTTGGGATTCTCGCCGCGACCGGCGCGTGGCTGACGATCAGCCGGAGTGTTCGTAGGCTTCCATAGGAGGACCGCAGCGTGGGAAAGTTGCTGGAGCTCCCCAACACGCAAGGTTTGCTCAGTTTTCCAGAGCGTATCTACACGTGGCTGCTCACCGACGCGTTGAACCTGGTGAAGGTCGCGTTCGTGGCGCTGGTGCTGATCAAGATTCTGCACTGGGCCACCGGCAAGATGGCCGGCTTGCGGCAGAGTGGATTCTTAGACATTCGCCGCGAGCAAATGCTGCGCACCGTTACGACCGTGATCAACGACGTGGGCACGGTCACCATCGTGGTGCTCTCGGGAATGATGGCGTTGAAGGATGTGAACCTCGATGTGCGCCCACTGCTCGCCGGCGCGGGCGTGGTGGGCCTCGCCGTGGGATTCGGCGCGCAGAGTTTGGTGAAGGATTTATTTCACGGAATTTTCATCGTGCTCGAGGATCAGTACGGAATCGGCGACGTGATCAAGGTCGGCGCAATCACCGGGCAAGTCGAGCGCATGACACTGCGCCGCACGGTTGTCCGGGATGGCGATGGCACGCTGTACACGATTCCGAACAGCAATATCGACGTGCTCGGCAATCTCACCCGCGATTGGTCGCAGGTAACGCTGACGATCACGGTGGGTAATCGCCAGAAACTCGATCGCGTGCTGGAACTGCTGCGCGGAACCATCGCCGATCTCAAGGCCAGCGAAATTGCGAAGGCCAACCTGATTGGCGATCCGCAATTGCTCGGTCTCGAGAAATTCAACGGCGGACTCATGGAGATTCTGTTGACCGCACGCACGCGTCCCGGAGTGCAAGCTGATGTCGCGCGCGAGTGGCGTCGCTTGATCAAGGTGTCGTTCGAAAATGCGGGCGTTCCGTGGACCGATCCACAGGAAATGCGCTTTCTGGAAGGCGGTCCGAATTTGCAGCAAGGTCCCCAGCGCGCCGCCGCGTAAAGAAGTGCGCAAGACGAAAGAATTTGCAGCGGAAACCGTCGCGAAATGACGGCGTCCCATAAGCAGAGAGCTTCTCAAACCACGCAGGCTGTGCCTGCTTCGATCGCCACATCGCCAAATTTCGATCACGGAGGGTTTTCTATGCAATCGACCAAGAACAGTCTGGTGCGGAGCTTCTCGATTCTGACGTTAGCGGTCGCGCTGATTGGATTCACCGGATTCCTGGCTGGCCAAAACAACCAGCAGAACCAGCCACCGGCGTCTCCCAATCAAACGCAGCCGAATCAAACTCAACCGGCGCAGCCGGCGCCGTCGCCGAACAACAGCGCGACGCCGAATGCGCAGCCGACCAACGCGCCGGCGCAGCCGGGCCCGGATCCGCTGCAGCCGACGAGTCAACCTTCGGCTCAACCGTCGCAGCCGGACCAGAGTCAGCCCGCGGCTACCACGCCGCCCGCGACAACGCCGGATCAAAGCAAGCCGGCGACGAGCGATACGTCGACTGACACCAAGAAGCCGGATACCGATGACGACAAGAACCTACCGAAGACGGCCAGCGAAACTCCGCTTGTCGCCCTGCTCGGCGGACTTGCTCTCGGCGCCGGATTATTGCTGCATGCCAGCCGCCGCATCTCGTCGTAATGACTTAGGCCGCGCCGGCGGCTAGTACACGCGCCGGCGGCTAGTACAGAGGAATGGCGCGGCGGGAATCCGCCGCGCCCCTACTCAGGTATTTTCCGCAGGCACAAAGCCATGTTTCACCCGATTGTTTCGCGTGCCCAGAGACGCTATTTTTACATGCGGAGCAAATTCAAAGGAGATTTGGGAATGCCAGTTTTACGCAAGACCGGTTCCATACAAGGACCGAGGAAGAGTCCCCAGACGGCCAGCCGCCAGGCGGAAGCATTTGGCAGCGTGGACGTTCCGAGCGATCCGAACCAGCTTGATCCAGCGCAAGTGGCGCGCCTAGCGCACTCCTATTGGGAAGCGCGGCGCGGACAGGGCGGATCGCCGGAAGACGATTGGTATCGCGCCGAGCAGGAATTGCGCGGCCGATCCATGGCGTCGACGGCGGCCGCGGCGGACTAGCAGCGAAGAAAGGTCGATTCCTATGCGCAGATTGTTCGCGGCAAAGCTTGCTCTGGCAGTTGGCGGCGTCTTGCTGTTGGTGACAACGGCGTGTCAGGAGAACGTCACCAGCGCGAAGGATCGCGAGGCCGCCGCCGCGGCGGGTACTCGCGCGCACGCCGCCGAAGTGCAGGCCGCCGAGGACGCCCGCAAGGCCATGAACCTCCGCTTGGATCAATTGCAGCATCGTCTTGACGCCATCAAGACCGACGCCAAACCGGCAACGGCCAAGGCCAAGCACGAGTTGGACGAGCAAACCAAGGTTCTGCAGGATCAAGTGGCGGAACTGCGCACCAAACTGGCGAACGACCAGTGGCGCAGCGACGAATGGAACAAAGTGAAAGCAAATGTTGAAGAAGGCGCTAAGAGAATTGACGACAAGATCAATGACTTAACGCATTCGCACAAGTAAGACCGGGAGATCGTGGCGGGAGTTTTTCGCCAGGGGTGATTGTAGGACGGCATAAGACCAGGAGCCAGGGGTCGGGTGGCGGGATTGGGAACGTAGCGCGGACGGACCATTTCCGGCAATCGACTTCTGACTTCTGGTTTTCTGCTCCCGCCATTTCCCTCGCGAGATCAGAAACGAGACAAGGAAAGCAAAGAAGGAAGGCTGTATGTCGACCGTAATTGCCGTGCTGCCGGATTCCACCGACGCCCACATGATCAGCGACAGTTTGAACCGCGAAGGGATCGCGGTGAATGTGGTGCGTTCTCCCGAAGACGCGCTGCGCATGATGGCCGGCGAAAAAACGTCCGTGGTGCTCTATGACGCCGACACGGGCCAACCGTGGCCCGATGCTCTGCCTCGCTTCACCGCCATGCAGCCCGGCGTGCGGGTGGTGCTGCTCACGCAGTGCGCCGATCAGCGCACCTGGCTCGATTTATTCGATCGCGGCGGCTTCGACTTGTTGCCGCGGCCGTTCCAGGCGGCAAATCTGCGATCGGTGGTGCGCTGCGCCCTCGACCCGCCAAAGTTCTTCTGTAGCGCCGCGTGATCCTATGCCCTTGATCCTCGGAATCATCGCACTGGCGACACCGCGGCTCGTGATCCTATTGGTGTGGTTCTTTTCGCCGTGGTTCGACCACTTGTTTCGCGGTCCGCTAATTCCGATTGTCGGATTTATTTTTCTTCCCACGACGTTTCTCTGGTACACCGCGGTTCTGCACTGGTGGCACGGCCAATGGTCGCTGTGGCCCGTGGTGGGATTGGTTGTCGCGCTTTGCGTCGATCTCTCTCCGGGGCACCGCTTGCGCCGCCGCTGGGACGATTAGTAGGACAAGCGTTCTCGCCCGTCCATCTGTCCTAGTCACAAGACTTTCCCCCAGAAACCCCTCTCTGCCCGCTGTCATCTCTCAAATAGGAGGGCATGACGGTGAGAACCTTCAACAGATCGCTCGCTTTGTGTCTCCTGGCGCTTCTAGCGGTCGCCTGCGCGGCGCAAGAACAGCAATCGTCGCCGGCACAATTGGAGAATCGTGTCCGCGACCAAATCCCCGAGATTCCCAATCTCTCGGTGTTCGACAATTTGACGTTTCAACTTTACGGTCACACGGTCGTGCTGGCGGGGCAAGTGACGAACCCCGCACTCAAGGCCGACGCCGAACGCACCATCCGTGAGATCAACGGCGTGACGGGCGTGACGAATCACATCGACGTGTTGCCGACGTCGCCCAGCGACGATCACATCCGGCAAGCCGTGCTCGGCTTGATGGAAAGCGACTACTTGCTGGCGCCGTTTGTGAAAGGCACCGACCCGCTGGTGCACATCATCGTGCGCAACGGCACAGTGAACCTGATGGGACGCGTCGACATGGAAGTGGAACGCACGTCGGCGTACTCCTGGGCGAAGAGCGTCCCGGGCGTGGAATCGGTGACGAACCAGATTCAGGTTGTGCCGCAGAAGTAGGCCAATTAACACTTCGATGGGCGACGAAGTGTTCGGCGTAACGCGCGTTAGAATGGCGGGATGCGGAAACCTGCCGTTCTCGTTTTGCTCGCAACCGCGATGGTTCACGCGCAGTGGAAGACGCCGTGGGCCTACAACGGCCCGACGGGGCCCGAACACTGGGGCGATCTCGATCCCGAATATGCCGCGTGCAAAGGACGAGCGCAATCGCCCGTGGATATCCGCGCAACGGTGAAGGAAAACCTGCCGTTGCTCGCATTTCAATACAAGAGCGCGCCGCTGAAGTACCTCATCAACAACGGCAAAACGATCCGCGTGAACTATCACGACGCTTCCGGCGGCGATCTCTTCGCGCTTGGCGTGCGTTATCACCTAACGCAATTTCATTTTCATCGCCCCGCCGAGGATTTGGTCAACGGCAAGCAGTACGAAATGGTGGCGCATCTCATGCATGAATCGGACGACAAGAAAGCAGCGGGCGTCGCGGTGTTGATCCGCGCGGGTCACGCCAACGAAACGGTCCGCAAGCTTTGGGACCATATGTCACCGGCGGAAGGTCCGGAGCGCGAAATTCCCGGCGTGGAGGTGACCGCCGCGGGACTCTTGCCGCCTGAATTCGCGTACTACACCTACCGGGGATCGCTCTCCGCGCCTCCCTGCACCGAAGACGTCGTATGGTTCGTGCTGAAAACGCCGATCGAACTTTCGCGCCAGCAGATCGCGGCGTTCGCCAAGCTTTATCCCGACGACATTCGTCCGGTGCAGCCGTTGAACGGCCGGATTATCAGAGAAAGCAAATGAACGACGTTCGTTACGCCCTGCGATTGATGCGCCGGAGTCCCGGCTTCACCGCCGTGGCCGTGATTTCTCTCGCGCTCGGCATCGGCGCGAACACGGCGATCTACAGTTTGTTCTACACCATCATGCTACGGCCGCTGGCGGTGGCGCATCCCGAACAATTGGTCGAGTTCATGCGCAAAGCGCCTGGGGAGCCCCGCAGCAGCACGTATTGGCGATGGGAACAGTACGAATACGTCCGCGAAACGAACAAGAGTTTTTCAGCGTTGATCGGAACGGCGTTCGACAATGTGGCCGCGATTCGTCCCGACGGCGCGGAGCCCGAGCGCGTGATTCTCGAGCGTGTGACGGGAAATTATTTTTCCGTGCTCGGAGTCGCACCGGCGCTGGGACGGTTCATTGGTCCGGACGATGTTGCGGCGGGAACGTCCGTCGTCGTGAGCTGGACGTATTGGGACACGCATTTCCATCGCGATCCTTCGGTGATCGGCAAGCGGATTTGGTACGAGGACGCGCCGAAAACGATCGTGGGCGTCGCGCCGGCGAGCTATGTAGGTCCGCGGGTCGGATCGCGCACCGACGTTTGGTTGCCCGGCGAAAAAAGCGACACCGCGATCATGGGGCGCTTGAAGCCAGGCGTCTCGATGGAGCAAGCGCAAGCGGAAATCGGTGTGCGCTACCGGACGTGGCTCGATCAGCGCAGCACCGCGCCAAAATCGCGTCAGGCGCAAATGGAACTGGAATCGGCCGCCGCGGGATTCGCGCACATTCGCGATCAATACGGAAAGCCGTTGACCGCGCTGATCGCGGTGGTGGGATTGCTCCTGTTGCTCACGTGCGCGAACATGGCGAGCTTGTTGCTCGCACGATCCGCGAGCCGCCGGCGTGAAATGGCCGTGCGGATCAGCTTAGGCGCGAGCGGTTGGCGTCTCGTGAAGGCGTCGCTCACCGAATCGCTGCTGCTTTCCGGCGCGGGTACGCTCGGCGGTGTGGTCTGCGCGTATTTCGGCACCGGAGTGCTGGTGCGCATCATGGCGACATCGCGCGTCTTCGAGCGCATCGAAGTGGTGGTGCAACCGGACGCGCATTTGCTGCTGGCGACGGCAGCGTTCGCGATTTTCACGGGAGTCCTCTTCGGTCTGGCGCCGGCGGCCTACGCCTTTCACACCGCGCCCGCCGACGCGTTGAGGCAATCGGGCGCGGGCGGCGACTCTCGCGCGTGGCGGGCGGCCGGTCGCGCCCTGGTCACGGCGCAGGTGGCGTTGTCGATCCTGCTGGTCACCGCGGCGGTCGCGTCATTGGCGCATTTAGACCGCTTGCGTCACGTCGATTTCGGTTTCGATCCCGGCCACGTGCTGCTGATCACGTTTGATCCATCGCATACGCCGTACAAGCGCGCGGAGTTGGCTGGGCCGTATCGCGATTTGCTCACGCGCATCTCTTCCCTGCCGCAGGTCCGCTCCGCATCGATCACGGGATGCACGCCGCTCGAAGGTTGCGGCTCGGGCAGCCGCTATCTGATTGCCGAGGGACAGCCCGCGATGCCGGAAGAGCGCATGCGCACGTCTGTCGTCTTCGTCGCACCACGATACTTCGAGACCATGGGCATTCCGCTGGTTGCCGGGCGCGATTTCGCGCCGTCGGATTTGGGGACTACGCACGTGGCCATCTTGAGCCGCGCGGCGGCGCGCCATTATTTTCCCGGCGACAATCCCATTGGGAAGCACGTGACGATCGACCGCAATCCCGCGCAAGGCGGATGGTTCACCGAACAGCCCTACGAAATCATCGGTCTCGCCGGCGACACGCGGGCCATCGAACTGCGCGATCCGTTTTACCCGACGATTTACTTCGACATGTTTCAAGACGGCCGCATTATGAATCAATTCGAAGTGCGGACGTCCGGTGATCCCGACGCACTCGCGGCGGCCATCTTGCGAATGTCGCGCGACGTTCTCCATAACGTTCCGGCCACAAAAGTTTCCACGATGGAGCGGCAAGTGGATTCGAACATCGTCCCGGAGCGCTTGATGGCCGTACTCTCGGAGTTTTTCGGCGCGCTCGGCGCGCTGCTCGCCGGCGTGGGACTCTACGGATTGCTGGCCTACACCGTGGCGCGACGCACCGGCGAAATCGGAATTCGCATGGCGTTGGGCGCGACGGCCGGACGTGTGCGGCGTCTCGTACTCGTTGATGTCGCCGGCATGGTCGCAGCGGGAATCTCCGCGGGCATGCTCGCGATGCTTTGGGCGAAGCCGTTTGTCGCGCGCCTTTTGCCTGACCTTCAGATGAGTTTCGCGCCGCTTGTGGCCGGCGCGATGGCGCTTGTGGCCGTGGCGTGCATGGCGGCGTTTCTGCCGGTGCGACGGGCGACGAACGTCGATCCGATAGCAGCGCTGCGCTCCGAGTGATACAATGCTTTTGGCATGATTCTATCGCGAGATTACATCGCCTACCTCTGTCAGCAATTGGTCAACGGTTTGGCCAAAAACAATTTCATAAAACTGGGCAGCCCTGAGGTGGTCCTTCAAAAGGTCAAGGAAGCGTTCATGAATGAAATGACCGCCGAAGACCGCTTGAACGACGAAGTGAAGGTGTTGCTCGAACGTCACGCGGAAGAAATGCGTGAAGCCGGCGCGACGTATCAGGAAGCGTTCAAGCACGTGAAGCGGCAGTTGGCGAAGGAAAAAGGCGTGGTCTCGGCGTCGGGGCGCGACACCGATGGCACGAAAGTGGCGCGCGACAAGGTCAACAAGCTTTCGCACGTGGTGGTGGATCTGCTGGCCGGCATGAAAAAGGAAAACGAACTGCTGAAGCCGAAAAACGATGTGCGCCTGGAAGCGCTGCGCATTCTCCACGAGCATCTGCGCGCCGAGGAAAAACTGGAATCGCGCGTTCGCGATAAAATCACGTCGCAAAAACGCCAAATCGTGGAAGGCAGCCAGGAATGGGATCTGCTCTTCCGCCGCTACTACGGCGAGGAAATGAAGAAATTGGGCGTCGGTTAACGCAAATCTACTTCTCCACCAATCGGTCCGGCATATCGGCGATCACATAGGTCGCCACGGCGAGTGCCGCGATGTTCAGCCGGAAATCCTGCTTATCGATCTTGTCGAGCGTATCGGCCGGTGAGTGGTGCCAGTCGAAGTAGTGCGTGCCCACGCTGCGATGGCCGATGCCCGGCACGCCGTCGCGCATCAACGGCTGAATATCCGCACCGCCACCGCCCGCGGTAATCTCGTTCGCGTCCACCGGTGCCAAAAGCTTGCCGATCGCCCTCATGCGCTCCATCGCTTTTTCCTGCGCCGCGTGCGCAACGTTGGTCCCCGCGGAAAACCCGAAGCCGCGCGGATGCTCCGCCCCGCCGTCCATCTCGATCGCCGCCACGTGATCGCCGATTTTGTCGCCGACCCAATCGCGATACGCTTGCGCGCCGCGTCCCTTGGTCTCTTCGTTGGTCCACAGCACCACGCGAATGGTCCGGCGCGGTTGCAAGCCCAACTTCTTTAGCAGCGCAACCGCTTGCAGCGCGGCCATCGCACCCGACGCGTCGTCCTGTGCGCCCGATCCCACGTCCCAGGAATCGATGTGCCCGCCGACGACCACGATTTCCTTGGGCTTCTCGCGGCCGGTGAGGTCGCCGATGGCGTCGCCTGAATCAGCGTCGGGCAGGGTTTGCGCTTCCATCTTCAAACGCACGACCACCTTGTTGCCGGCGTCAACGAGGCGTTGAATCATCATCGCGCCTTCGATGGTCACGGCGGCCGTGGGGATTTTTGGCGCGCCTTCTTCGTAGTCCATGGTGCCGGTGTGCGGATTTTGCAGACTTGTGGGAGTGACCGATCGCAAAAGTGTCGCGACCGCCCCTAATTTCGCCGCGCGCGATGCGCCGGCGGTGCGGTAAATCACGGTGCGTCCGTAAACGGTGTATGGAACGTTGTACAAAACGATTTTTCCGGCGATTTTTTCGCGCCCAAGCTTTTCCATTTCCTCGAAACTAGCGACCGGCACCACTTCCGCGGTGATTCCGGCCGGCGGCGTCGCGACACTGCCGCCGAGACCGAGCACGACGAGCGGTCGCGTGACCGGCTCGACGAATTCCAGGCTTTCCGTGCCGCGCACCCAGTGCGGAATCTTCGCGGCGATTCGCCGTGTGTTGTCGAGACCATCTTTGTGCATCGTATCGATCGCCCAATCGATGGCTTGCTCGAGCGCCGCGGAGCCGTTGGGGCGCGCGCCAATGCGATCGCAAAGGTAACTAATCTTGCGCCAGCCGTCTTCATCGACTTTGGCGGCGTCAATGATGCGAGTCGCGACGGCGCGATATTGGTCGACAAGATCTTGGGAAAATGCCAGCGGAGCCGCAATGAGGAAGAAGGCGAGGCAACGTTTCATGAGAACGCAAGTTTAGCACCCCTCGCAGTCCTGGGTCTTGATGTATAATCCTCCGCTGACATGGCCGACGGAACTCCCGTGGTCGACCAGGCGGCAAGTCACGCGCTTGAGACGCAAGACTCCTACGACCCGGTCGCTTCCGGGGCGTCTGCCCAGTTCTTTGCCGATCTTCCCCCCGAGATCTCCGCGCGCTACGAAGTTCTCCGCGCGTTGGGGCGCGGCGCCAGCGGTATCGTCTACCAAGGACGGGATCGCGAAACCGGCGACATCGTCGCCATCAAGCTGCTGCGGCCCGATCTGGCCACCAGTCCCGGCGTCATGGAGCGATTCAAGAACGAGCTGCGCTTGGCGCGCCAGATTACCCACCAAAACGTTTGCCGCATCCACGAATTTCAGCGCGCCGGCACGACCGCGTTCATCACGATGGAATCGGTGGACGGGGAGAGTTTACGATCGCTCCTCGGGCGACGCCGCAAGCTTCCGTGGCGGGAAGCGTTGCGCATCATCGACGGCATTTGCGCGGGACTTGAAGCCGCGCATCGCCGCGGAATCATCCACCGCGACCTGAAGCCCGCGAATGTTATGGTGCAGGCCGACGGCCAAGTGAAGGTGATGGACTTCGGGATCGCGCAAACCGTGCGCGACGACGATACGCTCACGCACGCCATCGTGGGCACGCCGCTGTACATGTCGCCCGAACAAGCGGCAGGGCGGCCGGCGGGTTTGCAGTCCGACATCTACTCGGCCGGCTTGATCCTCTACGAATCCTTGACCGGCGAGCATCCTTTGTTTGCGGAAAGCCGCTCCGCGGTCTTGCTCCGTCAAATGCGTGACACTCCCCTGCCGATCTGCGAGGTTGATCCGTCGATTCCGGCGAGCATCGAGGAAATTGTCGAGCGGTGTCTCGAGAAAAAAACCGAGCTGCGCTACGCGTCGATTGAAGAACTGCGCGCCGCGCTGGCGCAAGCCGCGGCCGCGCCCACGCAGTCGGCGTGGCCGTTCAAACGAATCGCGATGGTGGCGGCCCTGGTGATCTTCAATATTGCGGCGCTGTGGGTGCCGCTGCGCGGGCGCATCGCACATGCCACGTCGCGGCCGAACCTTGCGGTGCTGCCTTGCGCCGAGAGCCCGGTGCATCCGGAGGATCGAGCGTACTGCGACGGCGTCGCGGAAATGCTGGCGTCGCGCTTGGCCAAGAGCGCGGACTTGAATGTGGTTCCGCTGCGAGAAGTGTTGGACCGTCGCGTGAAAACGGCGCGTGCCGCGCGCGAGGAACTGGGAGCGAAGCTCGTGCTCACTGCGGCGTTCGAGCGATCGAACGGACAAGCGCGCGTGCAGTTGAGCGTAGTGAGTACCGGTGATGCGGAGCCGCCGCGCAGCGAGACAATCATCGCGAGTCTCGCGGATTCCAACGCGCTCCAGAACGAAATCGTCGCCGCCGCGGCGCGAATCCTGAACGTGAGTTTGCCGTCTCCTCCACAAGGCGCCACGAAGCAAAATCCAGCGAAGCCGCCCTCTCCGGCCTTGGACCTTTACACGCAAGGACGCGGCTACTTGCAGGAATCAGACAAGGCCGAGAACCTGGCGTCGGCGATTTTGCTCTTTGAAGACGCCGTGAGGCAAGACCCAAAGTTCGCGCTCGCCTACGCCGCGATCGCCGACGCCGACCAACGGAAGTTCAGGGTCACGCGTGACAAGAAATGGCTCGACGACGCGCTGAAAGCGTGCCAACGAGCGGTGGACTTGGACGGATCCCTTCCCGAAGGACAAACGTGCCTCGGTCAAGCGCTCGCCGCACAGGGACAATATGAGGAAGCGGTGGCGCACTACCGGCTGGCCTTGTCGAAAGCTCCCGCCAACGACTTGGCGGCGCGCGGATTGGCCGAAGCGTACGGCAAATTGAATCGCCTGAACGACGCGGAAGCCGCCTTTCGCGCGGCGACCGTCGAGCGTCCACAGTATTACGCGGCGTACAGTTGGCTCGGCGCCTTCTACATGCAGCAGACATGCTATCCGCAGGCGGCCGATGCGTTCCGTAAGGTCGTCACATTGGCTCCGGATGGCTTTCGCGGATATTCGAATTTGGGCGGGGCTCTGATCACCGAAGGCGATTACGCGGAGGCCGTGCGTGTCCTCGAAAAGTCGCTGGCCATTCGCGTGACCGATTCCGGATTGAACAATTTGGGCGTCGCCGATCTCTCTTTGCACCGCTACGCGGAAGCGGCGAGCGTCTTCCAGCAGGCCATCAGTTTCGGACCGAAGCGTTACCCGATTTGGGGCAATCTGGCGCAAGCGCGCTATTTTGCGAATCAGCGCGCCGCCGCCGCTACCGCCTACCGCCGGGCGCGCGAATTAGCGCAGGACGAATTGCGAGTGAATCCGCGCGAAGCAAAAGTTGCCGCGGATCTCGCGCGTTTTTCGGCGCGGCTCGGTGACGGCGATGCGGCGCGGTCGTACTTGAGCCAGGCACTGTCGCTGGCACCGGACAATGGCGGCGTTTTGCTGACCGCCGCTTTCACCAGAGCACAACTGGGCGATCGCGACGGCACGCTCGAACTGATCGCGCGCGCCTTTGCCGCGGGCGAACCGCTCTCTGAAGTCGACGACGCGCCCGATTTCGATCTGCTACACAACGATCCGCGGTATCGGGAGATTCTACGCAAGCAATCCAAACTTCCGCTCGGAGGACAATCATGCCGTTTGACACAAACGGCCAAGCGGTAGTTTGAGATAGAGAACGTACCCAACAATGGAAGCAACAAGGGAGGCAACAAGAATGGCTAAAAAGAAAACAACGAAACCGAAGAGTAAATCCAAAGGTAGCAGGGGACCCAAAAAGCCGCCGACACGGTCGGGCCAGAAGAAATCCGGCGGCGGCGACGTGATCATCGACCCAAGCGCGAACCAATAGGAGGAGGCGAAAATGAGAAAAAAACCAAAACCCAAGAAGCCGAAGCGTCCGATCAAGAAACCAATCAAGAAGCCGATTAAGGGTCAGGCGCAGACCAAAGGCATTTTTTTCGCGAACTGCAATCCCAGCGATCCGCAGCCTCACGAAAAGCATGGCGACAAGATGATCTTCGGCACGAATGAAACCGGAGTCACGTACACCGTGACATGGCCCATCGGCAGCCCGTTCACCGGTTTTCTGAACCCCGGCGACCAGTTTGACGTGTCAGGCGGCAGCCCGGTAACGCAGAAAGTGGACAAGACCGCGAGGAACAATGGCTTCGCCTATCCGTATACGCTCGCCAAGAACGGCGTGGCGTGCAACCTGGGGGGCGGCGGTCCAGGTGGCGGCGGTGGAGATGTGATTATCGATCCGTAATGCGCTTGCGCCGGACGCGGATCTTTACTGGAGCGCGGGCCGCGCGACTTAGCGCGGTCCCCGCGCCGGGACGGCGGCCAGTGGTGCAAGTTTCAGGAAAACCTCGGCGGCCGGACGCGTCTCGCCGGACTTGAAACCGTACTGATCCGACGTGGCCGTCAACTGAAATCCTTGGGCCGTGCACCCAAGGTAAAAAAGATTTGCGGCGGCAACGGAAACGCCGAAATACTGCGCGCATCTCTGGCCGATCGCCTGCGCGATCGCTTTCGCCAGGCCTGATTCGCCGAACGCGGCGACGTGCCAGCCATCGGTGCGTCTGGTGAGCCGGATCATCGAACGCACCTGATCGCCGCGCACCTGATCGTGGACGTAAACCGGAAAGATCACCGAACTCGGCGTTTGGTCCAGAACGCCGAACGTGTCGCTGCCGGCGTGGAAGATTTTGAGTTTCTCGGTGACCACGGCGAAGATCACGATCGGCGTTCCGAGCGTGGCGCGATCGATTTCCTGCGTATTCTCGAATCCAAGCTTGTTCGGACGCTGCGGATCGGCCGCCAGCCGCTTCAACACCGGCAGCGCGCTCTGCGCGGGCGCCTGCACGGATTCCAGCGTGACTTTGATATTTACGCCCAGCCAATCGGGAGCCGGCGGCGCGCTCTGGGCTCGCAAAAACACGCCTACCATCACGATCAGGAACACGGATTTCGCGCCAGCAAATCTCTTCATGGTCTTCATTTCTTCGTGATGTTGTAATAGTCGCGCCACGGCGCGGAGTTCGTCGCCGGGCCGCGTGCGTACTCATCGTAGGGGATCGCCGGCGCTTGTTGCCAGTCGGGATCGTATACCTCGATAAAGGTTATGTGCTGCACGGGATCCCACGAATATCCGTAAGCGACCACCATGTGGCCGTCCCACACGCCCTGCGCGTAAACGTAGGCGTGCGCGATCGGTTTTCGGGAGCAATGAATCTGGGCCTTGATTTGCGCTTCGGTCAAGACCTTCCCCGCCATCATGTCGTAGGAAAATCCATATTCCTCGAAGAGCGGCCAACTGCCGGCGTCGCAGCCCACGGGAAACGGCATACCGCAGCAAGCCAAGCCGGTTTGATCCGCCGCTTGCTGGCATTGCTGAACGCTCTTCCCAAGAAACTGCATCACCATCTGGCCGGTGGCGGCCCAGCACCAACTGCTCTGAAGCTGAGCGAAATACGGGAAGTTCGCCAGATAATCCGACGCAGGCGGCCGGCAGACGGGGAACAGCGGAACGGCGGGCTGGGTCCATAAGATCAGAAACCCCAGCGTTGTCAGAAGGAAGAAGGCCCCGCTCCTCATAGCAGGCCATTGTACACGCCGCGACGCCGGGATCAGAACGAAATCCAACCATGCCAAATTGGCTGTTGACGTCCGGCGCGGCTGCGTTAGATTGGATGGGTGGAGACAGCCAATTCCATTCCGCTGGACGCCGCGAGCCATGTGCCGTTATACATCCAGCTCCGCGACCGTCTCGAACGCATGATCGAGACCGGCGGCTTGCGCTCGGGCGAACGTTTGCTTCCGACCCGCGGACTCGCTCTCGAACTAGGCGTGAACCGCGCCACCGTGGAAGCCGCGTACGCGGAACTCGAGTCGAAAGGATTGATTGCCGGCCACGTCGGCCGCGGGACGTTTGTGGCCCCGCGCGCGACTGCTCGCGCGCTGACTCCCCCTCCGGCGATGGAGACCGACGACGGCGAGTTTCCCTGGCAAGGTTTTTTTTCCGACACCGTCCCTCCCGATGACCCACTCGACGCGCTGGTTCGTTCCACCGCCGAGCCCGGCGTGATTTCGTTTGCCGCCGCGCATCCCCCCAGCGGCGTCGTGCCGGCTGGGGAGTTTCGCCGCGCCTGCGACCGCGTGCTCCGCGCGCATTCCAATGTCGCGCTGAAGCCGGGACCCACGGGCGGTTATCCGCCGCTTCAGGAAATGCTCGCCGCGCGTCTGCGGCGTCAAGGGATCGCCGCGGAACCCGAGGAAATCACCATCACGAACGGTTGCCAGCAATCGCTTGATCTTCTGGCCAAAGCTTTTTTGAGTCCCGGGCAAGCGGTGGTGATCGAAAATCCTGTGTATCCCGGCGCGCTGCTGCCGTTTCGTCAAGCGGGCGCGCGCGTGCTCGCGTTGCCGGTCGGTGCGGACGGCGCGGATTTGGCGGCGCTCGAAAATACTCTTGAAGGTCAGCGCGTTCGACTGATTTTGGTCACGCCCAATTTCCAAAATCCCACGGGTGCGTCGATGTCGCTGGAAAACCGGCGACGTCTTTTGCGGATTGCGCAACGATTCCAAACGCCGGTCGTCGAGAACGACACCTACGGCGCCTTGAGTTTCTCTGGCAAAACGGCGCCCAGTTTGAAAGCGCTCGATCGCCGCGGCAGCGTGATCTATCTCGGCAGTTTTTCCAAGGCCGGCTTCCCCGGCTTGCGCCTGGGATGGTGCGTCGCTCCGCCCGAAGCCACCGCCCGGCTGCGACGCGCTAAGCAAGCCACCGATTTGCACACCGATCAATTTGTGCAAGCGGTAATGGTGGAGTTCGCGCGACATCACGCGCTCGATCGCGCCGTGGACGCGGTGCGAGAGGCGTGCCGCGTGAATGCCGCGCATCTTGCGAAAGAAGTGGCGCGGAATTTTCCAGGCGACGTCGCGTGGCGCGTGCCGCAAGGCGGAATGTCCGCGTGGTTTCGCTTGCCAGACGGCGTGAACGCGTCGGCGGTGCTCGAACGGGCGCGTCAGCATCGCGTGGTCTTCACACCGGGCGCGTATTTCTATTTCCAAGCCGCGCGACCCGAGACGTTCCGGCTGAGCTTCGGCAATGTGCGCGCCGCAGAGATCGCGCGTGGAGTAAAAACCTTGGGCGAAGCGATTCGTGTGGAGATGCGCGCCTCGCGCTCGCGCCGAACCGTTAATCGGCAAGGCGCAGGATGGTCTTTCGTATAGCAGAAGAATCCCAGAGGAGGACGTATGAGCGAAACGTGGCAAATGAACGAAAGCTTCCGCCTGAAAGTGGGCTTGGCGGAAATGTTGAAGGGCGGCGTCATCATGGACGTCACCAACGTGGAACAGGCCAGGATCGCCGAAGACGCCGGCGCGGTGGCCGTGATGGCGCTCGAACGCGTGCCGTCCGACATCCGCAAAGAAGGCGGCGTGGCGCGCATGGCGAATATCGCCATCATCAAAGCGATCCAAGAGCAAGTGACGATTCCGGTGATGGCCAAGGTGCGCATCGGTCATTTTGTGGAAGCGCAAGTGCTCGAAGCGCTGGCTGTCGATTTCATCGATGAGAGCGAAGTGCTCACGCCCGCCGACGAAGAGCATCACGTGATGAAGTCCGACTTCAAAGTGCCGTTCGTGTGCGGCGCGCGCAACCTGGGCGAGGCGCTGCGGCGCATTTCCGAGGGCGCGGCGATGATCCGCACCAAGGGCGAAGCAGGATCGGGCAACGTGGTGGAAGCGGTGCGCCACATTCGCGCCATCGTCGGCGAGATGCGCGCGCTCACGGTGATGCGTCCCGAGGAAGCGGCGGTGGAAGCAAAGCGCTTGAACGCTCCGCTCGACTTGGTGCGCTGGGTCGCGGAGCATGGTCACTTACCGGTGCCGAACTTCTCCGCGGGCGGAATCGCCACGCCCGCCGACGCCGCGCTGGTGATGCAGTTGGGCGCGGAAGCGGTCTTCGTGGGCTCGGGCATCTTCAAGTCCGCCGATCCGGCCGAGCGCGCGCGTGCGATTGTCCGCGCCGCGACGCATTACAACGAGCCCGAAGTGCTGCTGGAATGCTCGCAGGGTCTCGGCGAAGCGATGCCGGGTCTCGACATCGCGAAGATGAAGGATGAGGAGAAGATGGCCGCGCGCGGTTGGTAGTTCGTTTGATATCGAAGGCGAATGCAATTCCGCGAGTGTGCACTCTTATGAACGTTGGCATTCTGGCACTTCAAGGCGACTACGAGGCACACGCCCAGGCGCTGACGCGTTTGGGCGCGACGCCTGCGCTCGTGAAACACGCGCGGCAGCTTGACGAAATCGACGGGCTCGTGATCCCCGGGGGCGAATCGACCACGTTTCTGAAGTTTCTCGAACGCGACGGTTTCTCCGCGGCCATTACAAGAGCCGTTCAGAGCGGGCTGCCAGTGCTCGGCACCTGCGCCGGCGCGATTCTCCTGGCGAAACGCGTGGAGAATCCCGCACAGGCAAGTCTTGGCTTGCTCGACGCGACGGTGCGTCGCAACGCGTACGGCCGGCAGGTCGATAGTTTCATCGACACGGGCGATTTTCAAGGTCAGCCGATGGAAATGGTGTTCATACGCGCGCCGCAGTTCGGGTCGTTGGGTGATGGCGTCGAGGTTTTAGGCACGTGCCGCGAGCGTCCGGTGTTTGTGCGCCAGAAAAACGTGATGGCCGGTGCGTTTCACCCGGAACTGGGCCGCGACGGTCGCGTGCATCAGTTGTTGCTGGATGCGATTCGCGAGCGCCGAAAAAACGGGTAACGCCCCGCGCTACCCTTGCGTCTTACGTCCCGATTGGTACATAATCGAGCAGGCCAGAAACAACTGCGGTCAATTGATGAGACGTCATTCTTCCATACTCTTAGCGTTGGTTTTGTGCGCCTGCGCGCCCATCTGGTCGCAGCAGTTCGTATCCTCTACATTTGCGGGAAATCCGGCGGCCACGAAAACGGTGTTGGCGGCGCTCGCCAGCGGCGCCGTTCCCACGTCTGCCACCCTTAACGGCACGCAAGGCACGCTCTCGATCGGCGACGGCGGACCCGGACCGGCCGCCTCACTGCAATCGCCAACGTGCGTGGTGGCGTACAACGGGTACATCTACATCCTGGAATCCGCGGGCAGCCGCGTGCGCCAAGTCGACGGCTCGGGCGTGATCACCACCGTCGCGGGCACCGGATATTCCGGATATGCCGGCGACGGCGGCGCGGCCAACACGGCGAATTTCAGTTTTCCCGAAGGAATGGCCATCGATTCGGTGGGCAATTTCTACGTCGCCGACACAACCAATTTTGTGGTGCGCGAATTTCAGTTGGGCGGCGGCATCCTGACGATCGCGGGGGTGGCAAACTTCTCCGGCTATACCGGTGACGGCGGATCGGCCACGTCGGCGTATCTGCAACTGCCGCGCGCCGTGATCGTCGACGCCAAGAACAACATCTACATCATCGATAGCAACGCGATTCGCGTTGTGAAGGGCAACAACGACGGCTCGAACGGCATCATCACCACGTTCGCAGGCGGCGCCGCCGCGGGATTCGCCGGCGACGGCGGCCCGGCGTCGGGCGCTTTGTTCAATAATCCGCAAGCCTTGGCGATCGATGCGGCGGGCAATCTTTATGTCGCCGACACATTCAATTTCCGCATTCGCAAAATTTCCACCACGGGCGTGATCACAACCGTCGCCGGCAACGGATCTTACGGATTTTCGGGCGACGGCGGCGCGGCCACCAAAGCACAACTGCTCTCGCCCACGGGCGTAGCGGTGGACAAGAACGGAAATATTTTTATCGCCGACGTGAATCGCATCCGCAAAGTTTCCGCCACCGATGGAACCATCTCGACGATCGCGGGCAACGGAACCGCCGGCTATATCGGCGACGGCGGAATCGCCACGAACTCGGAGCTCAATACGGCCTATGGACTCGCCACCGATGACGCCGGCAACGTCTACGTCGCCGACACGGGAAACAACGTCGTGCGCGAGGAATCGCTGGGCGCGCTCTCGGTGATCACCAACGCCGCCAGCAATCTCCCCGCCGGCATCGCGCCGGGCGAGTTGGTGACGATCTACGGCCCGAGCCTCTCCATCGACACCACGATCGTCCAGCAACTGCTCGACTTTCAGACGTACACGCAAGGCCAAGTCGATCCCAACGTGAATGGCTTGCAAGTTTTCTTCAACTCGGTGGCCGCGCCGATCCTCTACGAGTCGGCGACGCAGGTCGCGGCGATCGTTCCCTACTTTCCGCCGGGATTCTCCGGAACGGCCACGGTTCAGGTGGTGGACAACACCAACGTCACCGCGGTGATCCTCGCGCCGGTTGTGGCGGCGGAACCGGAGATTTTCACGGCGAAATCAACGGGCACGGGTCAAGCGGCGGCGCTCAATCAAAATGGAAGCGCCAATAGCGCATCGAATCCCACGACGGCGGGACAAGTGGTCGTGCTGTACGCCACCGGCGAAGGTCTGATCACGACGCCGGGTCCTGACGGAATCATTAACGGAACGTCGCTGCCGCTGCCCAAGCCGATCCTGCCGGTGACCGCGACGATCGGCGGCGTGAACGCCACAGTGCAGTACGCGGGCGAAGCGCCCGGCGCGGTGCAAGGCGTGATGCAAGTGAACCTTCTTGTGCCTTCCGGTATTACCACAGGCAGTTCGGTGCCGGTGAAACTCACGGTCGGAACGGCGACCAGCAAAGCCAACGTCACGATCGCAGTGAAATAGCAAGTGGCCCGTTGCCCGCAGCCGGTTATGATGACGGCATGCATCGCCGGCAATTCCTAACGCTCCTCAGCGCATCGCTCCTGCGCGCCGCCACTCGATTACCAGCCAACAAGAACGTCAAGTGGGCGCTCGGCGCGAACCTCTGGAACTCTTTTCCTCGAGTTCCCTTCACCGACATTCTCGACGTGATGCACGACACCGGCTTCATCGGTCTGCGCGTCACGCAATTTCCGCAGATTCTCGAAACGTACAAAATCACCGCCGACGAAATGGCGCGCGAGGCGGCGAAGCGCGGCGTGGAAATCATCACGATCTCCTTCAACGGGCCCGTCGACGACGCGTCGCAACACGCCGCGGTGGTCGATCGTGCCAAGCAAGCGATGAAGTTTCTGCAAACTTTTGGCGCGAAGCACCTGGTTGTTTTCTCGCCGCGCCGCGGCGCCGACAGGGCGGCGATCGGCGGCAAGGGTCCAGCGGCATTTCAAGCCATGTGCGAAGGGTTCAATCGCATTGGTGAAGCGGCCGCGGCGATGGGATTCCGCGCCGGTCTGCACAATCATCTTGGTCAAATGGTTCAAGACCCTTCCGAGATCGATCTTTGCATGGAGAAGACGGATCCGAAACTGTTCTACTTTTCGCCCGATACCGCGCACGTTCATCTCGCGGGCGGCGACGTTGCGGCCGTCATGAACAAGCATCGCAATCGCCTGATGCTCGCCGATTACAAGGACGCCAAGCGAGCGGGCCTCGATCCGGCAAAATTTCCGCCGAACATTTACGATTTGGGCGACGGTGAAATCGATTTTCCGGCGTGTCATCGCGTGTTGAAGTCGATTCAGTTCAAAGGATGGCTCTGCGTGGACCTTGATATCGCGCGCAACGGACCACGCGCCAGCTACGAACGCTGCGGCGAGTACGTGGTGAAGACCCTGGAGCCGATATATGTCTGACGTCACACGCCGCGAAATGCTCGCCATGTCCGGTGCGGCTCTGCTGCCGGCTTTCGATTACAGGATCATCGATCCGCACGTCCACGTTTGGAAGCACGATCCGCAGTTTCCCTTTGCTGACGGCCAGCGCGTCCCGGATCGCGATGCCACGCCGGAAACGTTGCTCGGTTTGATGCGCGCGAACGGCGTGGACCGCACCGTGATCATTCAGGTGATCCACTACCGCTACGACAATAGCTACCTGGCGTCGGTGTTGAAGCAGTATCGAGGCATTTTTCAAGGAGTGTGTCGCGTCGACCCGCTCGATCCGGCCGCGCCTGATCATCTTTCTAAACTCACCGAACAAGGATTCCGCGGCGTGCGCTTGAGTCCCGGCGCGGACGCGTCCGGCGATTGGATCAATGGTCCTCTGATGCCGCCGCTATGGAAACGCTGCGAGAAACTCGGCGTGCCGATGACGCTGCTCGCGCCGATCACGCGCATTCCTGAGATCGGCAAGTTGATTGAACGCTTCCCCGACCTGACGGTGGTGATCGATCACATGGCTGATTGCCCTGTGGATCGCCCCGCGGAACTCGACAAACTACTGGCGCTCGAGCGCTATCCGAAAGTCTTCGTGAAGGTGTCGCACTGTTGGTCGCTATCGAAGCAGGCATATCCGTGGCGCGACGCGCAGGAGTTGGTGAAACGTCTTCACGCAAAATTTGGTCCGCAGCGCTTGATGTGGGCGACCGACTGGCCGATTCTTGAAAACTCCCACGCCGAATATGCGCAAGCGTTGACGTTGGTGCGCGACGACATGCCGTTTCTCAACGTGGAAGACAAACGCTGGATGCTGAGTAAAACAACCGAGCGCGTGTGGCAGTTTGCGGCTTGAGGAGGGCGCCCACTTAGGTGCGCCGAAAGACGGGATCGTTAGCGCCGCTACGTGACTTCCACCAGCACCAGCGACATGTCGTCGGTCACTGGACCATAGCGCCACGCCGCGACCTCGTCGACCACCGCTTGTTTCATTTCCGCGAGCGGTTTCGCGGAGTGCGCAATGATAATCCGCGCCAACCCATCGTAGTCGAGCATTTCACGACGCTCGTTGAACACTTCGGTGACGCCGTCGGTGCACAAGATCAGGCGATCGCCCGCCGCCATCTCCACTTCTTCGATCGGATTTTCCACCACTGCGTCGTCGACAATTCCCAAAGCGCCCGAACGCGAATTCAGCGTGCGGCAGGTGGCTTCCCCTTTTGCGTTTCGACTCACCCAAAAGGCCGGCGGGTGCCCCGCCCCGGCGAAACTCAACCGCCGGTTGCGATCGAGCCGCGCCGCCGCCATGGTGAAGAAAAATCCGTTGAGCTGAATGTGGTCCAGCACCATGCGATTCAACTTGTGCAGCATCAATCCCAAGTCGTGCTGGCGTTCCAATAGCGAAACCGTTTCTGTGTAGATACGATTGGCAATCAACGCCGACCCGATGCCGTGGCCGGACACGTCGCATACCAGTAAATTCAAGTGCGGTTCGCTGGCCGGACCTGTGCCGCGGCCGGCCGCCGCTTCGGCCAAGCCGAAATCGCCGCCGATGGTGTGGACCGGCGCGTAAAACGTTTCGACGTTCGCGCCATCCCACGACGCCGAGCGCGGCGCCAGGCTTTGTTGCACGCGCGCGGCCAGCGCCAACTCCGTGTCCAGTTGGCGCTGGTTCTCCTCCAGGCGCTTGTTGGCCTTGTGCAGCGCGGTTTGCGCGTCTTTTTGCTCGGTAATATCGGTGTAGGTGACCACGGTGAAGAGATCGCCGTCCGGGGAGCTGATCCGCCGCGCGGCAATCACCACCGGAATCGAGTGGCCTTCCACGCGCGGCAGGAAAAACTCGAACTGTTGCGCCGTCACGCCCGAAGCGCGCTTCGCCATGATGTACTCAAGATCCGCTCCGCAGTAGAAGTCGGCGGCGCCGCGGCCCAGAAAATCGTCTTGCGGCATGCCGACCATTTCCGAGAGCGTGGCGTTGGCGTACAAGATTTCCGCGTCAGGCGAAACGAGCATCGCGCCTTGGTTGAGCGTCTCGAGCATCGTTTCCAGGTGCTGCATCCAGCGTGGAACGTGCTTGACGTTACTGCCGGCAGGAGAATCGGCCATTAGGGATATGTTACTTCAACCTCGGCGCCGATCCGGATGGTCATGCCGTCCGCACCGAGCACGGTTCGGCCGTCGTAGAACTTTTTTACCTCCGGCAGCACGTCGCTCTCGGTGACCGACGAAGGAACAATGTGCGAGAACACCGCGAGCCTCGGACGAACGCGCGCGAACAAGCGGCCGGCGTCCTCGGGCGTGGTGTGATGCGCGATCACCGCCGGAATCGCCGAGGCGGGAATGGCGGCGGTGCGCCGCAGCAGTTCCGGTGAGAGGACTTCGTGCACCAACAGGTCGACGCCTTGCGCGTGCTTCACAAGATTTTCCGACGGCTTTGTATCGCCTGAAAAAACCGCTGAGTGTCCGGCAAAATCGACGCGATATCCGAACGCCGGCTTCACGAGGCCGTGGTCGACCGCGAACGCCGTGATTTTCATGCCTTTGAACCCGGCGATTTCTCCTTCCGCGATGTCGTGCGCTTCGATGCGCGCGCCCGATGCCGGTAGTCGCTCGTCTTTCTGGCGGATGCGCACGTCGAACGCGTAGGCGCGCTCGAGATTGCGAATCATCGACACGGTTCCGCGCGGTCCCCAAACGCGCAACGGCTCGGTGCGGCCCTGCAGCCATCCGGTGAGCCAAAGATCCGGAAATCCCGTCACGTGATCGGAGTGTAGATGGGTGAATAACACGCCCTCGGGCTTATGCATCACGCCGCGAGTGAACAGCCTCTGCATAGCGCCGCGTCCGCAATCGAGTAGCAACGAATGCGCGCCCGCTTCGATCAGAATACTCGGGCCGAAGCGCACGAGGTCGGGCCGCGGTGTACCGGTGCCAAGGAGCGTAATGCGAAATTCCGTGGATGTTTCGTTGGATTGTTCCGCGGCGCGCACGGCGCCTGCCGCGAGGAGCGATATCAGATGCCGTCGCGAGATCACCGCGTCATTCCCGTCACCGGCACCACCATCACGATCGCGCCGGTGCGTTCCTGCACTCCGCCGGGAGGTTCGTCGCTGACGGCCAGCGCGGCGATGTCGTTGACATTGATGTTGCGCGCCAGCACATGCATCGCGCCGCCGCTGGCATCGGGATCGAACACGCCGGCCGGTTCGGCGCCCTTGGTGCTCTTCCGGAGCAACCACAATTCGTAGGTGCGTCCCTTGGGCGGCGCGGGGAAATTAGACGCGATCATCACCAGACCCTTGGGATTCAGGTAGACGCGGCCGTCCGGCTGCTTGTTTGGTTTTAAACCGGGTCCAAAGCGTACTTCACGCGATTCGCGCGCCGACATCAGCGCCAGCGCGGCGCGATATGCGTTGGCGCGCGACACCAACACCTGCTCGCGCTTGCGGCTATCGGCAGCGGACTTTTGCAGCGTCTTCAGTTCCAGATTCAGCGAACCAATCTCGCGCCCCAAACCGAAAACCACCAACAGCAGCGTGAGCGCGGCGGCGGCGCTCACCGGAAATGCCATGCGCCAAAAGATCGACTCCCAGAACGAATGCATGCGCGGCGTGGCTTGCACCACGGCGCGCATGATGTGCGCACGCAAGTGACCCGGCGCGTCCACGGGCGGCGCAATCGATCCCAAGTTCGTGGCCAGCACACGCGCGCGGTTTACGCCTGCGCTGCACTCCGGACAAGCCCGCTGTAGATGCGCGGCAATCTCCTCGCGTTCGGGACCCTCGAGGGTGCCGAAGACGAACAGCTCGTAGGAGTCGCGCAATGATTCGCAGTTCATTTCTAAGTTCCGAGTCCTGAGTGCTGAGTGCTGAGTGCTGAGTTCATCATCTACACGCGTCACGCAAGGCCGCTAGCGCGCTCCGTGTCCATGTCTTCACCGTGCCAAGCGGCAAGTTCAGCAACTCGGCGATTTCCGATTGCGAATATCCCGCGTAGTACGACAGTTCGATAATCTTGCGCTGCTGCTCCGCCAGCGACGCCATCATCTTGCCGACGCGTTCCGCCGCTTCGATCCCTGTGGCCGCGGGCGCCGTCGCCAGCCATCCGGCGGTGTCGAGCGATTCCGGCATCGGCGTCCACGCGCTCGACTCGCGATGCTGGCGGCTGCGTAGCGTGTCGATGGCGCGATTGCGTGTGACCGTTACGAGCCAGCCCATAAGGTCGCCGCGCGACGCGTCGAAGTCGCCGGCGCGATGCCACAAGCGCAGGAAAACGTCCTGGGACACTTCTTCCGCCGCGCTTCGATCGCCCAGCACACGCATGGCCAGCGAAAAAACCAGCCTATGGAACCGGTCGTATACACGTCCAAGAGCCGCTTGATCGCCATCGGCGATGGCCGCCACCTCCTTGCGATCAAGCTCGCGACGGGCCTGCGAGTCGCCGGCGGAGGAGCCGTAAGCTTGCGCGACAGCAAACGCCACAACTATAAAAACGAGGAGAACACCCGTCATGGATTTGCCAATCCTATCACCGGTGCCGGAAAATCACGATCCCGTTGTCGCTGGCAAAAGGCACGCGCTCCCAGTGCGGGTCGGCGCGAACGCGGTCGAGCACCGGCCGAGTGACAAGATTGAGGAAGTTCGGTGGATGGGTTTGTGCCGCGTCGTCCAGGCTGATGTAGTACATCGGCTGGAAGGCCTTGACTCGCGTCCATTCCGCCGCTGTATCGGTCGCGCCGTAACGCAACCCTGTAAAGAAGCTGCGGACGCCGCTGTCGAGGCGATGCGTCGAGGCGAAAAAACTGGCCGTGTTCGCGTTAATCCACGGCTCCGCTACGCCGACGATGTTATACCTCCCCGACATCGTCGAGGTGAGCGCAACCATTCTTTCCATCTCGCGGTACCGTCCTGCGTCGGGGTTGGGGGGCCGCAGGAGGGGATACTCGCCCGCGCGTGGTTGGGTCATTCCCAGGTCGACGGCGTGAATCGCCACAAACTGGGCCACGCATAGCGCAAAAGCCGCAGCCCACACCACGCGCCAATCGGCCTCGGCCATGAAACTCATGGCGATCACAGCCAACATCACGCCCATGGCGTAGAGGAAGCGCCTGTCCTCCGCGTCATTCATCGCCAGGATCAGCAGAAATAGCGCGGCTTGTCCCGCGCAGATAGCAGCGATCGGACTGCGGCCCGGCCGTTGACGGCGAACGAAAAAGCCCGCGATCCCCGCAACGATCGCCAGCAGGAAGAGCCATCCGAGATACGGTGCGAGGAAGGAATCGAAGGCCCAGTTCGACCAGCTGGCGAGTTTGCTCGCTACCGAGGCTCGCGATCCGTACTGCAATGCAACGTCTCCGCTGGACGCCGCGCGCGCGTGTTTCCAGACTTCACGAAAGTTGAACCGATACCAAACGGCCGTTGCCGGACCCGCGATCATTATGCCGATGGCGAGCCAGCGGCCCGAGAGTGTGCGCGACTCCTCAGCGCACGACTCTCGCCAGTTCTCGTCGCGCACTTTGCGAATCGCCATCACCGCGGCGTATAGGCACGGCAATAGCGTATAGACCGGCGTCGTGGCCTTGGCCAAAGCTCCTAAGATCGTCGCCGCCGCCAGATGCAACAGAGTTCGCGGCACACGCCATTCCTCGGCGCGCGCGGCGATTAGGATGGTCCAGGCCACCACGAGCGCCTGCAGCGGCTCGACAAAAAACTGATGCGAGAGCCCCACGAAAAGCCTTCCCGACGCAACGATCGCCACGCCCAACGCGGGTACGGCATCGGAGTCCGGCGCGATGGCGCGGCCGATTCGGAGGACCACAAGCAATAACGCGGCATGCGTCAGAAGGATCGACAGCAGTAGGGCCGTTTCTACCGAACCGCAAATTCCTCGCAGCGCCACGAAGAATTGGCCGAGCCACACGGTGCCGGGCGGCTTCATGTACATGGCCTTCAGCATGCCTCGCGCCCAAGATCGCAACGCGAAATGGCTGAGGTAATACCAGAGGTCGACGGAAACTTGGCCGTACCACGACGGATCCCACGGCCAGGGCGAGCGGTCACGCGCGATCCACCACGCGTTGGGAGCTAGTACCGCGGCGATGAGCGCCGGGAGCATCGCGCGGCGTTTCATGGATTGCTAATCTATCACGCTCCGCGGTCTCGAGACGAAGCCCAACGATGCATTACTCAGGCCTCGGGACTTCTTATTCGTAGCGCAGTGCTTTCATCGGGTCGATTCGCGACGCTCTCCGCGCCGGACCATACGCCGCGAGCGCGGTCAACGCGAACAACAACGCGGGTGCCGCGAGAAACACCAGCCAATCGGTGCCGCTGGAGTAGAACACCGCTTTCACGCCGCGATCCGCCACAAACGCGAGGACCGCGCCGATGCCCACGCCCAAAAATCCCAGCGTCATGCCCTGCCCCAGCACCATGCGCGACACATTGCCGCTGCTCGCGCCGATCGCCATGCGAATTCCGAACTCGCGGGTGCGGCGGCTCACCGAATACGCGACAAGTCCATACAGTCCGAACATGGCGAGCAGCAACGCGCTCAGTCCCATCGCGCCGATCGTGTTCAGGATCATTTCGGAAAGGCTGATGGCGCGCATTTCGAAGAATTCCTCGATCGTACGCACGTCATAGATCGGCAAATTCGGATCGAGACCGCGCACGGCTTCCCGGAGGGGTTGCGCAATGCTCGACGATCCGCCTTCCGATTGCGCGATCAAGCTCAAGCTGCTCGGTTGCGTCTGGCGATACGGCAAGTAGATGTATTCAAGCGGCGGTTCCGCGATCCAAAGATACTTGACCGTTTTCACCACGCCCACAACTTCCGCCCAAGGACCGTCGGGCGAGTTCAGACGCATGCGTTTACCCAGCGCGTCCTGATTCGGCCAATATTTTTTCGCCAGCGTATCGTTTACCATCACCACGCGCGGCGCGTCGGCGTTGTCGCCGGCGCGGAATGTGCGGCCGGCGATCATGGTCATGCCGATGGTGGAGATATAGTTTTCGTCGATGCTATCGGAAAAGCATTGCAATGTTTTCAGGCCCCCCGGAATTTGATAGCCTTCGGGGACGAAAGTCGTTTGCTGGCGATTCGACGGCTGCATTGGAATCGACGTCGTCAGCGCCGCCGATTTCACTCCCGGTGTTTGCGCGGCGCGTTCGATCAGCCGGCGGTAAAAATCCTGTGTTTGCACCGGCGTATAGCGAACCAGCGTCGGATCAAAACTCATCGTCATCATGTGATCGGTGCGCCAGCCGACGCCGGAATTCAACAATCGATTGAAGCCATGATAAAGCACCGCCGTGATCACCAGCAGCACGAGCGAAATCGCCACCTGCGCCACAACCAGCGCGTTGCGTCCCCATACGCGGCGTTTGCCGGAACTATCGGCGTCGGCGGATTTCAGCGCCGGCACGAGATCGGGCCGCGAGATTTGCAGCGCGGGCGCCAGGCCAAACAGCAGCACGGCGACCATCGACGCCGCGAGCGTCACCCCGAGCACGCGGTAATCGAGCACCACATGGAACGCAAACGGCAGATCGGACGGTATGCGGAAGGTGCGAAACGCGCTCATGGCGAAGTTGCCGAAGAGCAAGCCGCATACGCCGCCGCATAGCGCAATCAGCAAACTCTCGGTGAGCAATTGACGAATCAAGCGGAAGCGGCTCGCGCCCATGGCGAGTCGCACGGCCACTTCGCGGGAGCGCGCCCGCGCCCGGCTCAGCAGCAGGTTCGCCACGTTCAGGCAGGCCACAAACAGCACGGCGATCGCCAGCACCATCAACATGGCCGCGATCGCGGCGTCGGGCGGCGAGCGGTCCATGCGCACTTGCAACTCGGTGCGGACGTTGAAGCGCTGATCCTTGTCGATGGCCGGATACGCCGCCGCGAGATTCTTCCCAAGCGCCGCGATCTCGACGTCGGCTTGTTGCGTGTCGGTGCCGGGCGCCAGACGCCCTTTCACCTGAAACTGGCGGTCCTCGCGATGCTCGAGAATATTCAGATCGCCCTTCGCATTTAGGCGGCCGAGCATCATGATCGGCACGAACATCGGGCATTTCATGTACTGGTCGAGACCGGTGAATTCTTCGGGCGCCACGCCAATCACGGTGAAGTCGATGCCATTCAGCCGAATCGTGCGGCCCAGCACTCCCTTGTCACCGGCGAATTCGTTTTTCCAGAAGTCGTATCCCAACACCACGACCGCGTCGCGCCCCGGCACTTGATCTTCGTCGGGACGAAAGGTGCGTCCGAGTTCCGGCCGCACGCCCATGGCGTCAAAGAGATTTCCGGTGGTGACCATGCCGTACTTCACTTTTGCTTGCGCTTCCGGCGTGGATGCGTAGGCGAACGCGTACAGGGTCGCCGCCACCATGTCGCGCAGCGTCTTCGAATGATCTCGCAGATCGCGATAATCGGCGTAGGAGAGGGGGCTTCCGGTAAAGGGTCCGGTTTGGCTGACAATCGTGACCACTTGGCTTGGCCTCTTCACGGGTAGCGGGCGAAGGATCAATGCGTCGGCCAGGCTGAACATCGCGGAGTTGGCTCCCGCGCCGAGCGCGAGTGAAAGCACGGCGACGATGGTGAATCCGGGATTTTTCGCGAGCATCCGGAAGGCGAAGCGAATGTCTTGGATCATGAATCGATCCCCCCTTGGTGAAGTTGTACGAACGCCGGAGCAGTTTGTTCCAGGATTGTGGGCTAGACCGGCGGCTGCGTTACACTGGGAACGGATGCCCTCCGTCGCCGAATTCGCCGCGCTGCCCGCCGTGCGCAAGGCGCTGGCGCGCCTGGCGAGCTACGAAGATTGGATCACGGACCGCCAAGCGGAATTCTGCGCCATCCCCGCTCCGAGTTTCGAGGAGCATGCCCGCGCCGAATATTTTGTTCGCCAGTTCACGCGCTTGAAATTGGAAAACGTGAGGCAAGATTCCGAAGGCAACGTGCTCGCGGAAATACCCGGCGCGGCGGCGAAGCGCGACCGCAAGATTGTTGCTGTCACCGCGCATCTCGACACCGTTTTTCCGCGCAACACGGCCGTCGCCGTGCGCCGCGAACGCGGACGCCTGCTCGGCCCCGGCGTCACCGACAACGGCGCGGGACTCTCCGCGCTGCTCGCCGTGGCACGCGTGGTGCGCGAATGCGCGATCGAAACGCGCGACACGCTGCTGTTCGTCCCCAACGTCGGCGAGGAGGGCCAAGGGAATTTGCGCGGCATGCGGCACTTGCTGAGTCACGGGTCCCTCACTGAGAAACTGCGCGCGGTGCTGGTGGTCGATGGTCCCGGGCATGAGCATGTGGTGACGGAAGGATTGGGCAGCCGGCGGTTTGAAGTGTCGTTCGAAGGTCCGGGCGGTCACAGTTGGCGCGATTTCGGCACGGTGAATCCGGTGTATGCGCTCGGCCGCGCGGTGGGCGAGATCGCCGGCGTGCCGCTGAGCGAAGGCGCGCAAAGCACCTGCTCGGTGACGGAAATCCGCGCCGGCACAAGCGTCAACTCCATTCCCACGTCCGCCACGATGAAAGTGGACATTCGCTCAAGTTGCGAAAACGAAATGACGCGCCTGGCCGCGCGGGTAAAGGAAATTGCCGAGGCCGCGTCCGAGCACGAATCGCGGCGGGCTTCTCGCGGAGGTTTGCGCGTGGCCATCACCGACATTGGCCATCGTCCCGCTGCGGCGTTGCCCGAAAACGCGCGGATTCTCGCGGTGCTGCGCGAAGTCGACCAACATTTGGGGATCGCGACGCGGCTGGAACAGTCGTCGACGGACGCCAACGTGCCGTTTTCGCTCGGGATTGAAGCGGTTTGCATCGGCGCGGGCGGACGCGGCGGCGGAACGCACTCTACCGCCGAGTGGTTCGATCCCGAGGGTCGCGTGCTTGGATTGCAGCGCATTCTTCTAGCAACGATCGCGCTGGCGGGTGAGGCATAACAAGCCGTCGCGAGTTAACAACGTCCTGGGCTAACCACCGTACCGATCTTTCCTGCAACCTTGTTGAGACCAGGTTTCGCTGTCCAGGAATTGAACTAGTGGCTCGCAGAATCAACCGGCCGCCTCGGAGCGGCGCACTTTAGAACCGTCGTAGCTAACGAATCATTACCTTCCTAGCGCTTGCCGGCGGACGCTTTCCGCGTACGGGCTTTCGGGACGGCACGTTTCTTTAGAGGGCCTCGAATGCGATGCGCCCGAACTGCCGACTCGTATAGGGTTTCCGGCGCAATGTCCGCGCCGTTCGGCCACGCGACCGTGCCGCCATCGAGGAAGAATCGCTGAAAGTAGGCGGCGGCCTTCAGCGGCTCGAAGACAGGACCCTCCAGCCACGGGCGAAAATCTACCGTCGCCTCCAACCGGTCGCTGAAGGTTAAACGAATTCGAAATCCTCCGCGGTAGGTCGCGTTTGTTACCAACGGCAAATCCTGCATATGTTTAAGCTACTCCAGTGGTTCAATTCGATCAAGCGGCTGGCCAGTCAGCGCGCTGTTCCAGTTCTTTTCCAAGTCTTCTTTATGGGCTTTCGCCCACTCCCGAATTAAGCGCTTTGCGGTTCGTGAACGCATCCGGCCGACAATCAAGCGGCCTTCGAAATCGAACTTCGCCTGAACGCTTTGATATTCAGCGTGGAAGTGAGCGGGTTCGTGTTCGCGATAGTACATACGAATCACGATTCCGAAGAACGTCGAGACGATCGGCATGGACCACGATTGTACTCCGGCCCTGGACCGATTTCGCGCCAGCCGGTGATATCATTTCCTTTCGTCTGAAAACACTATGTCCAGCATTCCTCTGGTAAATATTCGCGAGGCGCGACTCGCTAAGATCGCGTCGCTACGTTCGCTTGGCCTAAATCCATTTCGCGCCACCAGCGCGCGCACGCATTACATCGCGCCGCTGCTTTCCGATTACGAAAAGCATGAGAACACGCGCGTCACCGTCGCGGGACGCTTGATGTCCTGGCGCAAACAAGGCTCTGTTTCCTTCGGACATATTCAGGATCAAACTGGGACGATCCAACTATTGCTGAAGCGCCAATCGGTCGCGGCCACCGATCCGGCGCGGGGCACGCTCGGCTACGACTCGGTGAACTTGCTCGACGTCGGCGACATTGTCGAAGGCACGGGCACCGTCGGAAAATCGCAGCGCGGCGAGATTTCGGTGATGATCGAGGATTTCCGCGTCCTCACGAAGTCGCTGCGTCCGATGCCCGATCAGTGGTCGGGCATGAAGGATCGCGAGTTGATCCTCCGCAAGCGTTATCTCGACACGATTCTCGAGCCGGATTCCAAGAACCGCTTCGCCGCCGTCGCCGGAATCATTCAGGCGGTGCGCGTTTTCCTGATCGATCGCGGATTTCTGGAATTTCCCACGCCCAACATTCAGCCGCAGTACGGCGGCGGAACGGCCAAGCCGTTTCTCACGCATGTCAACGCGCTCGGATGCGACATGTATCTCTCGATCGCGCACGAACTGTACTTGAAGCGCTTGATCGTGGCGGGATACGACAAGGTCTACACGATCGGCCGCTGCTTCCGCAACGAAGGCATCGACCGCAGCCATCATCCGGAGTTCTCGCTCGTCGAGACGATGACCGCGTACGAGAACTATGAATACAACATGAACCTGATCGAAGACATGTTCCGCTTCGTGGCCACATCCGTCTTCGGCCGCACAAAATTCCAAGTGCAAGGAAAAGAAGTGGACTTCGCGGCGGCGTGGCGGCGCGTCAGCATGTGCGACGCCGTGTTGCAGGAAACGGGCCACGACTTTCGCACGTGCGCCTCGCTCGACGAAGCGCATGCGTGGATGAAAGAATTTGGGATTCGCGAACCCGCGCCGTCGATCGGCGAGGCGCTTGTGGCCGTCTTCGCGCACAAAGTGGAACCAACGCTGATTCAGCCGACCCTCGTCTTCGGACACCCCATCGAAATCTCGCCGCTCGCCAAGCCGATGCCGGAAGATCCGCGTTACGTGGAACGCTTCGAAATCTTTATCTCCGGCATGGAGTGCGGGGACAACTGGTCGGAACAAAACGATCCCGTGCAGTTGCTTGAAACGTGGCGCAAGGCGTATCGCCCCGAGGATCGCGATTCCGGCGAGTTCCATCCGCTGGACTACGACTTCGTCGAGGCGATGGAGTACGGCATGCCGCCGACCACCGGCATCGGCCCCGGGATCGAGCGCATGGCCATGATTTTCACCGAGCACGAAAATATCGACGACGTGATCTTCTCGCCGCTGATGCGGCCCACGATCACGCCCGTGAATCGCGCCATTTACGCCGTGCCCGAAGCATCCGCGGAGGAAACGCACGCCGCGCGGCCGGATGTGGTGTTGTCGGTCGAGGACTTTCAATCGCTGATGAGCGAAGGCAACTTGAAGCCGGCGGCGGAAGGCGTTCACATCAAGCCGTCGGTGAAGATTTGGGCTCCGGCGGCCGAAGGAGATCCGTGGAAGGCAACGGGATCGGTGGAAATCACTGGACTCCTAAACGGCGAAAAGGTGATTGTCTCCGGCTATCGCAAAACGTCGTCGGAGAAAATGGAACTGGGTCCCGAAACCAAAAAGTTGATCGCCGCGGCGCGTCAGAGCATTCGTTCGCGCTATCCGGATTGCGCGATTGCCGTGCCCGCGGCGGACACTCCCGAAAAAGCCGCCGAAAATGCCGCGCCGGCTACAAGCTGACAGTCTGCTCCTCGCCATGTGCGTGGTGTGGGGAGCAACATTCGTCCTCGAACAAGCCGCCCTGCGCCACGTCGCGACACTGGTGTTCATCGTATTGCGATTCGCGGTCGCCGCGGTCGCGTTGCTCGCCGTCGGCGGAAATCCACTGAAGGCGCGCGCCGCCGGAGTGCTCACCGGCATCTTCCTCTACGTGGGATGCTTCACGCAGGCCGAAGGACTGCGCTTCACGACGCCCTCGAAATCCGCGTTCATCACGGGACTCTGCGTGATCATCGTGCCGCTCGCGGCGTGCGCGGTGGAACGCGTGCGCCCGCATTGGGGCGTGATCGCGGGTGCGGTGATCGCGCTCCTGGGACTCGCCCTGCTGACGGGCGCTGCTCACCAAAATACTTTCGGCGCGTCTATGAATCGCGGAGACCTGTGGACCCTCGCGTGCGCATTCTTTTTCGCCGTACACATTTTGCTGATGGGACACTACAGTCCTCGCGTGCGTCCGCGCGACCTCGCGGCGGGTCAGGCGGTCACCGCCGCAATTCTCGCACTGCTGACGTTCGCCGCGTCACCCATGCCGTTGAGCAATGCTCCGGTCGTCTGGTGGGCCGTCGCGATCACGGGACTCGTCGGCACGGCCGCGGCGTTTTTGATCCAAGCGTGGGCCCAGCAATTCACCACGTCGTCGCACACCGCGCTGATTTTCTCAAGCGAGCCGGTTTTCGCGTGGATCACGTCAGGAATCGTGCTGCACGAACGTCTTGGAGTAAGCGCTACCAGCGGTGCGCTCCTGATTCTCGGCGGAATTCTGTTGGCCGAGCTTCTCGGGCGGCGGACGGCGATCGAAGTCTAGGATGTACCAAGACTTCACAGCGATTTACACATGGTAACGTCCGCGCCACGAATCTCGTCAAATCCATAGTGCTATACTTGAATTATCCTTTGGGAGGATTTCTCCAATGAGTGTCAACAACATGTTCACCAACCTGCGCACACGCAAACTGCTTTCCACCAGCGTCATTCTGTTCACGCTGGCCATGGGTGTCGTCATCGGCACCGTGATCACGAGCGCGGTCGGCGCGGCGCACGAGCAAGTCGCTCCGGGCGCGACGCCGCTTTCGATCCCCGCCCCGGCGCAACTTTCTTCGGCGTTCGTGCAAGTGGCCAAGATGGTCGGGCCGACAGTGGTGAACATTAACGTGGAATCCACGATCAAGCATCCGCAAGTGCGGCAGCGCGTCGGCCCCGGCCAACGCGGCACACAGCCGCAGACGCGCCCGCAGAATCCCGACGACTTTCAGGATTTCTTCGACCGCTTCTTCGGCGGACAAGGCGGCGGTGAAGGCGGACCCGGCGCTGATATGAAGCAGCGCAGCCTCGGTTCCGGTATTGTGGTCGATCCCAAGGGTTATATTTTGACGAATCGCCACGTGGTGTACGGCGAAAGCGACAAGGCAGGCGATCGTGTGCGCGTGAAACTCGCCGGCGATCCCACACAGTACGTCGCGAAGATTATCGGCGTGGATGAAGACACCGATCTCGCGGTGATCAAGATCGAGCCGAAGAAACCGCTTCTGGCCGCGAAGATGGGAAATTCGGAAGGCATGAACGTAGGCGATTGGGTGCTCGCGATTGGCAGCCCGTTCGGCCTCGACGCCACGGTAACCGCGGGCATCATCAGCGCGAAAGGGCGCGACAGCCGCGACATACCGTCGCTCTCCAGCTTCCAACATTTCCTGCAAACCGACGCCGCGATCAATCCCGGTAACTCCGGTGGACCGCTGGTGAATATGGCCGGCGAAGTGATCGGCGTGAACACCGCGATCATCACCAATCACGGATCGTATGAAGGCGTGGGCTTCGCGCTGCCTTCCTCGACCGCGGTGCAGGTTTACAACCAGCTCATCAAGAACGGCCGCGTGATGCGCGGATCCATCGGGATAGAATTTGCCGTGGAGAACAACGCGTCGGCCTTGCGCGTGTACGCGGGCAATCGCGAAGGCGTGCTGGTGAATCGTGTGCTGCCCGATCGTCCCGCGGAGAAGGCCGGCGTGCAGGTGGGCGACGTGATCCTCACGGTCGACGGTACGCCGACGCCAACGGGCAACGACCTGGTGGCGAAGATCAGCGAAACGCCCATTGGACAATCCGTGAAGTTGCACATACTGCGTGACGGCAAGGAACTCGACATCAAGTGCGCGGTTGGCGATCGCCTGGAAGTGCTCGACGAATCGGGCAGCAACAAGAAGGACAAGCCCGAGAACGAGCCGCAGGATGCCGCCGCGGTGAAGTTCGGCGTCCAGATTCAAAACATGAATTCCGAACTGGCCAGCCGCATGGGGATCTCCGGAACCGACGGCGTGGCGGTGATGGACGTGGACGGCGACAGTTTCGCCGAAGACATCGGACTTCAGCGCGGCGACGTGATCCTGGAGATCAACCGCAAAATGATCAAGAACACCGACGACGTGCGCAACATCCAGAAGACGCTGAAGTCGGGCGACGACGTGGCGTTCAAGGTGATGCGCCGCGGTCCGGGCAACCGGACCTCGACGTACTTCTTGGCCGGACAATTGCCATAACCGTGCGACGGGTTCTTCTCGCCGCGATTTTGATCGCGTCCGTGTGGGGGATTTCGCAAACGAAATCCCCCGCGGCTGCTACCGGCTCGAAAACGGCCGCCAAGAAGACGGCCGCCAAGAAGAGTTCCTCGTCCAAGAAGAAATCCACTTCCTCCAGCAAGTCCAGCTCGAAGTCTGCGTCGAGCGGCAAGCGAGTTCCCCAGCGCCAAACCCAACCCGACGGCGAACGTTCCCGCCAGATTCAAGAAGCGCTCAAGTCGCAGGGCTATTTGAGCGGCGAACCCAGCGGTAAATGGGACGCCACAACCCAGGCGGCGCTGGCGAAGTATCAGCAGGATCACGGATCGAAACCCACAGGCAAGCCCGACGCGCATTCGCTCACCGGTTTGGGTTTAGGCCCAAAATACGATAACCAGATTCAGCCGCCGGCAAAACCATAGAGCCTGGTCGCTGGAATGGGGTGCCCGTTTTCTCTTTTCCTGAACACTAATCGTGCCTCAGAGTTATGATTCGGGGATGCGGCGCCTTTCTCAAAGCTGTCTGCGCAGGTTTTCCTTGTGGATTTCACTTTCGCTCCTTTCCTACGCCCTAGCGCAATCTTCACCCGCGCCCCTGACCTCGGAGCAGATTGCCGAAAGATCGACGCCCTCGGTGGCGATGGTCTTAACAGGATCGGCGCCGGAGAATACCCGCGTTGGAGTCGGATCGGCCATTGTTGTTCGCGAGAACGGTGTCCTGCTAACGGCTTACCACGTGGTAAAAGGCGCGTACTCGATTCAGGTGCGCTTCAAGAACGGGGAGGTTTTCGATCAGGTGCAATTGTTGGGCGTCGATGAGCGCCGCGATGTAGCGGCGATCAAAGTGGGAGCCGTGGGACTGCCCACGGTGAGCCTGGGCAGCGCCGCGAACGCCAAGCCGGGTGATCCCGTCACGGTCATAGCGCACGCGGCTGCGCTACCCTGGTCCGTCTCTTCGGGAGTCGTCTCGGCGTATCGGCTAGCGGACGAGGTTCAAGGGGCCGGCAGCGGCTATAAATTGATTCAACACACAGCGCCGATTTCTCCGGGATCGAGCGGCGGCGTGCTTTTAGACTCGCACGGACGAGCGCTCGGGATCGTCGTGGCATCACTCATTGCCGGGCAGAATCTGAACTTCGCCGTGCCGATCGAGAGCGTCGCAGGTTTGGCAGACGCGCCTCCTACAAAGAGTTTCGCCAGCGGAACCGCGCTTGTACCTCCAGCGTCCATCGTCCCGCGACCCGCGCCGATCCCCGAACCGCCGTCGGTCCCGGTCGACAAGCTCGATACCCACGCAAGCCCGGACGATCATGAACGTTCCGACCTTCTGAGTAAGTCCCGAGACTCCGACTTCATCTTGCGGAATTTCCGTACGATGTTCGTCGATGCACGCGAGGCCCAATTCTTCGCCAGCGATCAGGTTAAGGCGCAATTGAATCGGAACAAGGAGTTTGCGCCTCTGCACATCCAGATCGTGGACGACCCTAAACTGGCGGACACCGTCTTGCATGTTGGCTACACGTTTGCCTTCGATTTTCCGTTCGAACTGAAGCACCAAAACAGCTCGATGGTGCTTGTGGCCAGCAAGGGAATCGGAGTGTTTTCCGGTCCTGCCGGGGCTGCGGACGTCGCCCGCCAGTTCTGCAAGGTGCTGAAACCTTATCGCGTGGCGGCGGCTCCCAAGCCGAAGGACACGCCGAAGAAGTAGGTCGAGCCATCTAAGTTCGGCAATTGGTGAGGGGACAACACGTATAAAGGTGTGCCGACTAAAGGTGTGCCGACCTCTTCCGCGGTGGGCCCAGCACCTCGCCTGACGATCCAGAAAGCCACCAAGCCTATGTAAAAAAGCGACTTACCGAATTATTGGGGTTCGATGAGTCGACGATTAAAGTTCTCTCACTGACCGCCGATGTATGTCTGTGAGGAGGAACTAACAACATGAGCAAATCAGCGGTAAGAATGCAGAAGAGCTTCACGGCGGTGATGTTGGATGAATTCGAGAAACAGTCTTCGGACGTTTACGGTGTTCGCCAGGATTTGGTGGACCGTTTCCGCTTCCTGATCGACACCAACCGCTACCATGTTTCGGCCGCGCAAATCGCGCAGGCGATGATGGACGACGGCATGTTCCCCGACGACGTGGTGGAAGTGGATCTGTAGGAGTGTGGGACAGGCGTCCTCGCCTGTCCGTTGGGAGTCTGTGTCACAACGCAACTCCGAGCCTGCGGAAGCAGGCGGCGCAACGTTAGCCCCTGGCGAGGCGTTTTTTGCCGAGCCTGGGGTAATCCTTAGCGGGCAGAGCCTGCGGAGCTGGCGACACAGACAACCGTGCCATCCGATTCGCCTGTGCCGCCTGCGCTGCAGGCTCGTACTCGAAACAACAGTGTCCCCAGGCTCGGCAAAAACCGCCTCGCCATGGGCTAACATTGTTCCGCCTGCTGCCGCAGGCTCGGGGCTGAATTGTCCCGCAGACTCCTTCGGGGCGAGTTTTTCACACAGGCTCTTTGGGGCGGCCGGCGAGGACGCCTGTCCTACTGAATCTTCGCGACCCTCCCTTTGGTCGGGAACTTTTCAAACTGCGCGGGATCGTGACCCGGCACGACGCGGTCGGCCGATCCCGCCAGTTGAACCATCCGCTCCTGCGCCGCGATGTTCCCCGGCTGATCGGCGGTCTCAAACGTGGCGCTGGCGCGATGCGACCTTAGGTTTTCGTACGTGTAGCAATTGTCCGACGCCAGTACGTACGGTTTTTCGCCAGCCACGCGCAAGTATTGCGACGAAAATGTGTGTCGCGCGCCGGTGTAGACCGTGATCCCTGGGAAAATCTCCACGTTGTCGCCGTTCACGAGTCGAACTCTGCCCGCAAGATTCCGCTTCACAAGCTCGGTGATATCGTCGGCGTCGATGCCGCCTTTCTTGCCGCCCGGCTGCCACGCGGCGCCGGTGTAGTATTCGTACTCGGCCTTCTGGATCCAAATGGTCGCGTTGGGAAATAGGTCGATGCCGCCCATGTGATCCCAGTGCGCGTGGCTAATCACGATGTCGGTGATTGACGCGGCGTCGACGCCCGCTTCCTGCACCGCTTTGTCGGGCGAGAGAAAATCGCTGACGTTGAATTGATCGATCCACTTCTGGCGATGGAATCCGCTGTCGAACAGAATGGTCTTGCCGCCGCCGCGAACCAGCCACACGACCATGGCGATATCCGTTTTCTGGTCGCGCGGCGCGCCCATGATCAGGCCCGCCGTGGGAAAGTCTTTCACAGTGGCGTAGCGGATCGCTTCAATCGAGTAGTCGGTTGTCGCGAGTCCACGGATGGATGCGAGACTCAATAGAGCGCCAAGCAAGAAAGTCATCGTGGCGTTAGAATACCATCCACAGATTCAAGAACGATCCACAGATTACACAGATTGCACAGATTACGACGCTGAGGATCTGGCTAAACCCCAACCTTGTCGCGATCCCGAGTTCTTAATCTGTGCAATCTGTGTAATCTGTGGATGGTTTTGTGTTATCTGTGGATAGTCATGAAAACGAAACTCTTCCTTCCCGCCGCGGCCCTCGCCACGGTTTCGCTTCTCGCGCAACACGGTGCGGTCTCCCCGCCGCCGACCTTTCACAAAGTCGATCCGCGCTTCGACAAGCTGATCCCGCCCGGAACTGTCGCTGAAAAACTCGATGACGGCCACGTGTGGTCGGAAGGTCCGGTGTGGAACAAGAAGGAAGGCTACTTGCTCTGGTCGGACATTCCGAAAAACTCCATCTTCAAGTGGTCGCCCAAGGACGGCGTGTCGCTGTTCATGAATCCCAGCGGTTACACCGGCACCGCGCCGTTTACGGGTCCCGAGCCGGGATCAAATGGACTCACTTACGACGCGAAAGGCCGCCTGACGCTTTGCGAGCACGGCGATCGCCGCGTGTCGCGCGTGGAGGCGAACGGCAAGAAAATCACGCTGGCCGACAAGTACGAAGGCAAACGCTTGAATAGTCCTAACGATCTTTGCTATCGGAAGAACGGCGATCTTTATTTCACCGATCCGCCGTACGGATTGCCGAAGCGCTGGGACGATCCCGCGAAGGAACTTCCCTTCCAAGGTGTTTATCGCATCGCCAAGCCCGGCAGCAAAGACAGCAAGCTCACGCTGATCATCAAGGACTTGAAAGCGCCGAACGGAATCGCGTTCTCACCGGACGAAAAAATCCTCTACATCTCGGTGTCCGATCCCCAAAATGCCGTGTGGATGGCGTACAACGTGAAGAGCGACGGCACCGTCGATGGCGGACGCGTTTTCTTCGACTCCACGCCGTGGGTCAAGGGACACACCGGCTCGCCCGACGGTATCAAGGTCGACAAGGATGGCAACTTGTGGGCCGCCTGTCCTGGAGGAATCTGCTTGTTCGCGCCCGACGGTACGCATTTGGGCACGATCGAATTTAAAGCCGCCAGCGCGAATCTGAACTGGGGCGGCGACGGATCGTGGCTCTACATCGCGTCGTCGAGCGCGTTGTATCGCCTCAAGACGGGAACGAAGGGCGCTGGATGGTGAAGCCCGCATGGCTGGCGCTTGCCGCCGTGCTGGCGATCGGAACGGCGCTGCGCTTCGCTCATCATCTCGATGTTGATTCGCGCAGTCCGGACGAACAAACTTACACCGATTACGCCACGCAAATCGCCGACTACGGAATCGGCGCATTTCCCGTGGTGTTCGCCGACTACGCCTCGGCCGGCGACCTCTGGACATATCCCGCGCCAACGCGCGTAGGGCAGATTCTCCTGATGGCCGCCGCTATGCGTTTGGAAAAGGCGCGGGACGCGCGAACCGGCGCCGACATCTCGCTCGCAGCGAGCGTGTTGGTGATGGCGCTTGTCGCGTGGATCGGCGCGTCTTCCTTTGATCCCTGGGCCGGCGTCGCTGCCGCCGCGTTTCTCGCTGTATCCGTCACCGAACTTGGCATCGCAAGAAGAGCCTGGACCGACAGCATGGCCGGGCTGATGAGCACGCTGTTGGTCGCGATTACCTGCGTGATCGCGCGCCCGGAAAATCGCAAGCGCTCGGCGTTGTACGTGCTGTTTCTCGCCGTGGGTTGTGCCGCGATGCTGGTGAAGGAGTCGCTCGCGGTTTACTACGGCGTGTGCGGATTGTGGCTCACCGCATCGCTCGCGTTTCAGGACAAATCGTGGAAGGGCGCGGCGGCGTTGGCCATGGGCGGCGTGGCGTCGGTCGCAGCGGCGCTGGGAATCGTGCGCTTGCTCTGCGGCGACGCGGCAATCTTCGCCGCGATCGTGCCAACCCCCGGAAACTGGCTGCTTCCCCACCCCAATAGTTGGACCGCGGAAAACTACACGGGAACTTGGTACGAATTTTTCGCCGCGCTGTTCAAGATCGGCCCGATCACCGCGATCATGGCCGTGGCAGGCGCGTTTTTCTTGCCGCGCGAACGCCGCGCGATGGGAGGAATCCTTGCGGCCGTCGCCGGAGTCTGCTTATTCTTCGTGACCTTTGCGCCGGCGCTCAAATGCCTGCGCCTGCTGAGTCCCGCCGATGGTTGTTTTGCGCTGCTCGCTGGAATCGGACTCACGACGCTAGCGCGCAAGCTACCCGCGCGCGCGGGCGTGACGCTGGCGGCTGCCGCGCTGGCCGTCGAGTGCATTTGCAACTATCGGACATTCACGGCGGTTGTGGTCGACACGGGAATGGAAGACCTTGCCATGTCCGGCCTCCGCTTTTGGTTGCGCTAAGGCTTCAAGTACTTCGCGGCAGTTTCATCACCTGGAAAAAGCTGTAACGTTTCCTGCGCTGTGGCGCGCAGATTCGCGGCATCGTGACGATCCGAGTAAACCTCCATCAACAAATAGAGCGGCTCGGCGTAGGAATGATTCATACTCGACGCTTTCCGTAACAACGGGATCGCCTCATCGTCCTTGCGTTTCTCGTGCAGATAGCGTGCGTAGTAGTAGTAGGTTTGCGCGTCGTCCGGCGATAGCTCGATGGCCTCGTGGAATTTCGCTTGCGCCTCGGCGTCGTGTTCGAGCGCGCCGTGCACGATGCCCAAGTTTATTTTCAACGTCGCGTACTCCGGCGTGAACGCTTCGGCGCGCGTGAAAAGATCCAGCGCGCCTTCGAGATCGCCCTTTCCCATCAGCGTCAAACCATAGTTCATCAGCCCGCGCCCGTTGTGTGGACTCTTTTCGCTGACATCTTTCCACAACGACTCTTCGGAATGCCAAACGGCATTGCGCTCGTGCGTGCCCCACGCGCATCCCGCCAAAATCAGCGCGGCGGCGACAGCCGTCACGTTCGGAAATCGCGAAAGCAGCTTGATCCGCGAGACGCCCCACACGACGGCCAGCGTGAGTCCCACGAACGGGAAGAACATGCGATGGTCGTTGTCGACCTCGGCCAGCGGCGCGAGCGACGTCGGCGCCAGCGCGAACGCGAACCACCACAGGCCGAACGTGAACGCGCGCATGTCGCGCTTCCTCAGGAGCGGCCAAATCGCGCCCAAGATCATCGTGATCATCGCCATGCTCAACACGAAGTTTTCGCTCAGGATTCCGCTGACCAGTTCGCGATCGGTGTCGGCGGTGAGATCGGTGGGCAGGAAAAACTGTTTGATGTAATGCAGAATCACGCCGGGTTGCGTCAGCCAGTAGAGATACGCCGACGTTGCGCCGTTGCTGTACGTCTTCGGCGTCATGCGCCATTGCAGCGCGCTCATTCCGATGAAAACGATGACCGCGGGGATGGCTGCACGCGCGGCCCGCATGCCGCGTTCAACAATTGACCCTTCGCTTTCGAACAAATAGACGTAGATGAACACGATCGGCAGGAACATCAGCGCCGGCGGTTTTGAGAGCGATCCGATGATCACCGGCAGCAAGTACAGGCACGTCACGCGGCCGCGCGGCCACTCGATGTACATCACCATCGCCAACACCACGCCGAGCGTCGAGTGAATCTCGCCGCGCTGCACGATGTAATTCACGCTCTCCGCGCAAACCGGATGTAATCCGAAAAGCGCGACGGCAAGCATCGCGATGTAGGCGGCATTTGGATCAGAAGCGCCGGGATCGGGCGCGCTCGCTTCCATCACGCGCCGGAAGAGAAAAAACAGCGCGACCAGCAGCAAGACGTACCAGATGAACGTGTCGACGTGAAACCACAGCGGATTCAGTCCGTGTGCGAGGTGGTAATCAATCGCCAAGGTTGTCGAAATCAGGGGGCGATAGGATTGGTTTGTGGGAAGGCTGGAGAACGTCGTGCCGTCGGTGAAGAATCGCGGAATATTGTGCAGATCACGGATGAAGGGATTTTCTTGAACCGTATGCGAGTCGTCGAAATGAAAGTCGTTGTGAAAGTGGTTTGAGTACGCGGCGAAAACTGCGCCTAACAGCACCACGCCGCACGCGGCCCATTTCAAACGTTCCATCGGTGAGTTATGCGGGATGAATCGGATCGATCCACTTGGCTTCTTCGAGCGGCTCGGGCGACGGGATATCGAGATTCACCACGATCGGCTCTTGTCCGCTGCGCACGACCACCACTTCCACCGGAATATCCGGATTCGCGTTCATCTCCTGATGCGGCACGTACGGTGGCACGTAGATGAAATCGCCGGGACCCGCTTCTTCGACGAACTCCAGGTGATCGCCCCAGCGGAATCGCGCGCGGCCGCGGATCACGTAGAGCACGCTTTCCAGTTCCCCGTGATGATGCGCCGACGTCTTGGCGTTCGGCTGCACGACCACGGTGCCGGCCCACAGCTTGCTTGCGCCGGTTTTGGCGCGCGTGATGGCCGCGGCGCGCGTCATGCCGGGCGTCTGCGGCGTGTTGGTGTCCATGTCGCACGCGCGGACGATTTTGATGCCGTGAGTCTTCCAGTCGGTGGCCATCGGTCGGATCATACCATGGTAAAATCCGGTTATGACGATCTCGTTGACGCCTGAACAGGAACGGCTGACGCAAGAGCTAGTCGACAGCGGAAAGTTCAAGGACTCCGCTGAAGTGGTGGGTGAGGCATTGCGCCTCATCGAGGAGCGGGAGCGCGTAGCCAAGGTCTCGGATGCGGACTATCAAGAGAAGAAGAAGCGTTTCTTGGCGCGCATGGAGAAGGGATTCGACCTCGGCACCAACGGCGTGATTGCTTGGACTCGAGACGAGATCCATGAGCGTTGAGTTCGTTGACACCAACATCTTCTTTTATTCCTTGGATCTGACGGCGGGTTCGAAACGCCACAAGGCGAAGTCCTTGATAGCGCGCTTATTTGAAACTGGTGCAGGCGCGATCAGCACTCAAGTCTTGATCGAGCTTTACTCCACTGCGACGCGAAAACTACCTTTGCCTGCCGAAGAACTACGCGCGACAATCGCTGAGTTGGATCACTGGACCGTCCATCAACCTTCGCATGCCAGCATTCTCTCTGCAATCGATCTCAAAGACCGCCACCAAATTCCCTGGTTGGACGCTCTGATCCTCAACAGCGCCACCGAACTCGGATGCTCAATCCTGTGGACTGAAGATTTGTCCTCCGGCCAGCAGTGCGGCTCTGTGAGAGTCCTAAATCCCTTCCTTTAAGGTGTGCTAGATTGGGCGCACTATGATCTCATTCCGATCTTTCTTGTTCGCGCTCGTTCTGGTGGGACTCGCGCAAGCCCAGAACTCGCCTTATCCGAATATGGCGCCCGCCGATCAATACCTCATGGAGCGAAGCGCCGAGATCGCCTTGGCACGGAGCGCGGCTCCGGAGGCCGTGTCGCGCGATGCCACCGTGATGGTTCTGGGAAAACGCGGCTACGAAACGGCCGCAAAAGGAAAGAACGACTTCGTTTGCCTGGTCGAGCGATCTTGGTCCGCGCCACAAGCCGATCCGGGATTTTGGAATCCCAAAACGCGCGGACCCATCTGCCTCAACGCGCCCGCCGTGCGCACCTATCTGCCCCTGACACTCAAGAAATCCGAGCTGGCGTTGTCGGGACGCTCGAAGGCGCAAATCGCCGAAGCAATCAAGGCAGCACTCGATAAAAAGGAAATCCCGTCGATCGAAACCGGCGCGATGTCCTACATGCTTTCGAAGCAACAATACCTCGGCGACGCTGGCGTGCACTGGCATCCGCACTTGATGTTCTTCGTCCCGCTCGCCGACGCCGCTGCGTGGGGCGCCGACGTGCCGGGGTCGCCGATTATCTCAGGCAAGGTGCCGGAGGATCGGCTCACGATCTTCATGGTGCCGGTTGAAAAGTGGTCGGACGGTACCGCGGATCACGGCCCGAGTCATTGAAGATTGATTCATCGGCGGTCCGGCTCGCGAGCATGCAAGAAACTCGCCCTCTGGACAATTCCCGCCTCTTCCCCATACGATAGTCGCATCATGAAACGCACACTTCGTCTTTGTGTCCCTGCTCTTTTCGCCGCGCTGCTGCTCTCGCAAAGCGCGCCCGACACCGCGATTCGCGGATTCTCGCCGCAGCACGCTGCCGCCGAGCGCGAGCTCGAGAAGAAACTCCAAGCCGTGCCGCAAGCCGATCGCATCCGCGACGCCATGAAGTTCATGAGCGAAGAGCCGCATCACGCGGGACATCCGAACAGCAAGCGCGTCGCGGAGTACATTCTGGCGAAGTACAAATCCTGGGGACTCGATGCGCACCTCGAGGAATTTGAAGCCCTGATGCCCTATCCGAAGGAGCGCAGCGTCGAGATGACCGCGCCCACGCACTATCGCATGCAACTGAAAGAGCCGGTCATCAGCGAGGACAAAGATTCTTCCGACGCCGAGCAGCTGCCCACCTTCAACGCCTATTCCGCCGACGGCGACGTGACCGCGCAAGTGGTCTACGTGAATTATGGACGTCCCGAGGACTACGACGAACTCGCGCGCCTGCAAGTGGACGTGAAAGGAAAAATTGTCTTGGCGCGCTACGGCGCGAGTTGGCGCGGCATCAAGCCAAAGGTGGCGCATGAACACGGCGCGGTCGGCTGCATCATCTACTCCGATCCGCGCGACGACGGATACGAGCGCGGCGACGTTTACCCGGAGGGTCCGTATCGCCCCGAGCAAGGCGTGCAGCGCGGCAGCGTGATGGACATGCCCACCTATCCCGGCGATCCGCTCACGCCCGGATGGGCGGGCGAAAAAGGCGGTCGCAAGCTGACGCGCGCGGAGTCGAAAACGCTGATGAAGATTCCCGTGCTGCCGGTTTCTTACGGAGACGCGTTGCCGATCCTCAAGGAACTTCGCGGACCGGTTGTGCCTGAAGCGTGGAAGGGCGCGCTGCCCACCACGTATCACACCGGGCCCGGACCCGCCGTTGTGCACATGCATCTCGCCTTCGATTGGCAGCTGCGTCCGCTTTTCGACGTGATCGTGCGCATTCCCGGCAAGGATTTCCCCAACGATTGGGTGGTGCGCGGCAATCATCACGACGCCTGGGTGAACGGCGCCGACGATCCGTTGAGCGGTCAATCGGCGATGCTCGAAGAAGCGCACGCCTTCGCGGAATTGCTGAAGACCGGATGGCGTCCGCGCCGTACAATCATCATCGCGTCTTGGGACGGCGAAGAATGGGGCTTGCTCGGATCGACGGAATGGGCGGAGAAGCACGCCGCTGAACTCGACAAAGGCGGAGTGTTCTATCTCAACTCCGATACAACGGCAAAGGGACGTCTCGGCGCGGGTGGATCGCACATTCTTGAGCGATTCATCAACGAACTCGAACGCGACGTCAACGATCCGAACAGCGGGAAATCGCTCTTGGCGATGAATCGCGAGCGTCCAATCGGGCCGCCCGAAGGTTTGGGACCCGCCACCGGCGGCGGTGGACGTGGCGGACGCGGCGGCCAAGACGCCGCGGATCGCGATCGCAAGGACCTGCGCATTGGCGCGCTCGGTTCCGGATCGGATTACACGCCGTTCCTGCAACATCTCGGCGTGCCCTCGGCGAATTTCGGATTCGGCGGCGACGGCGGAAATTCCGCGGGCATCTATCACTCGATCTACGATTCGTTCACGTGGTACACGAAGTTTTCGGACTCCACCTTCATTTACGGACGCACTCTGGCGCAAGCGTCCGCCACCGCGGTGCTGCGCATGGCCGACGCCGACGTGATCCCTTACGAGTTCGGCGATTTCGCCGAGACCGCCGGCCGCTACGTCGACGAAGTGGAGCGTTTGCCGCGGGATTCCTCGGCGCCGGCGCTCGATTTCGCACCGCTCAAGGACGGCATCACCGCGCTGAAGAAGAGCGCCGCTGATTACGAAACCGCGCTCGGTAGCGCGGACCTTTCGCGCGCCGGTGCCTCCGCCGCGCTCGACGCGGCCTTGCTGCATGTGGAGCGCTCGCTGCTCGGCAAAGGACTTCCCCGCCGCGAATGGTATCGTCATCGGATTTACGCGCCGGGATTCTACACCGGCTACGGCGTGAAGACGCTGCCGGGCGTTCGCGAAGCGATCGAGCAAAAGAATTGGGCGGAAGCGAAGGCGCAAATCGTGGAGACGGCCGCGGCGCTCACGGCAATGGCGAAGGCGATCGACGATTCCGCTCGCTTGCTCCACTGATTCCAAGCAAGATGATCCACCGATTGCACAGATTGAGATGTACTCGGAACTCGGGCTGGGAACTCGGAACGTGTTTCGCCTAAACATCTCTTTACAGACGTTCGCGGTGTTCTTGCGTCTTAAATAAAACAATGCCTATTACTCGACGTGGATTCTTAGGAACGCCCCTCGCGGCGCTGGCTCCCGCAGCTTTGTTGGGAACCGCGCCGGAATATCATTTTCATCACGACCATGTGCTGGGAACATCGCTCGATCTCGTGCTGAGCGGTCACGCGCTTTCGCAAGACGAAGCCAGCGCCGCGGAAACCGCGATGTTTGCCGAGGTCAACCGGCTGACGAGAATTCTCAACACGCGCGATCCGCAAAGCGACATTTCGCGCGGCGTCTCATCGCGCGAGCTTACGGAAGTGCTGGCGGCGTACGAGGAGTGGCACACCCGAACCTCCGGCGCGATCTCCTCACGCCTCGGCGGCAAGCTCAACGTCGACGCCTTGGGCAAGTCGTACATCATCGATCGCGCGATTCGCGCTGCGACGTCGGCTGCGCCGCACGCGGAGGGATCCCTGCTCAATATCGGCGGCGACATTGTGGTTCGAGGGCGCTCGCCGCGGACCATCGGCGTGGCGCATCCCGCCGGCGCGGATAATTCCGAACCGCTGACACACATCCGAATTGCCGACGGCGCCGCGGCGACGAGCGGCACGTCCGAACGTGGCGCGCATATTGTCGATCCGCGCACGGGATCGCCGGTCACGGGCGCGCGAAATGTCACCGTTGTCGCGCCAGACAGCGTCACGGCGAATGCGCTCGCCACGGCTTGTTGCGTTTTATCGCACGATCAGGGAATCGCCTTGGTCGATCGCACGCCGGGCGCGGCCGCGTTAGTGATCGCTCCCAATGGGGCAACCTTGCGCAGCGCGCGTTTTGGCGCAGTGGAGAGGGCCACAATCCGGACCATCGGGTCGGCGGCGGACTGGCCCACGGGATTCGAACTCGCCGTGACCGTGACGCTGAAAGAAATCCAGGGCTTCCGCGTGCATCGCCCGTATCTGGCTGTGTGGGCCGAGGACTCCAGCGGCAGACTCGTCCGCAGCATCGCCGTGTGGGCCAGCAAGCCGCGCTGGATGGCGGAACTGCACACGTGGTGGAGTCAAGCGGGCGGACGTGAAAGCTTATTCTCGATCACCAAACCGACACGGCCTCCAGGAAAGTACCGCATTGTTTGGGATGGCCTCGACGACGCGGGCCATCCCGTGCCCGAGGGCACGTTTCACATTGCGGTAGAGACGAATCGCGAGCACGGCGACTACGCCAAGGTAACTGGAACCATCGAGTGCGGCGCGAAACCTGCCAGAATTGGGATGAAGGAAACCGGCGAGTTTGAACCTGTCGTCGTCGATTACGGCCCGCGCGCTCAAAACGCATGAACCCGAATTCGCGCTGGCATCATTTCAAACGGAAGTTGGCCTCCGTCTCGCGGTGGCTGCACATCTATCTCTCGATGTTCAGCTTCGCGGTGCTGCTGTTCTTCGCGGCCACAGGACTGACGCTGAATCACGCCGAGTTTTTTTCCGCCGCGCCACGGACCACAAAATCGCAGGGCAAATTGGATACGAACCTCGCGGGCCTCTCCGAGGACGCCGCCAAATCCGCGATCGTCGCGAGCCTTCGGAAGTCGCCGGGAATCAAGAGCGCGCTCTCCGAATTTCGCACGGACGAAACGCAAGCCGAGCTCTCCTTCAAAGGACCCGGGTACATCGCTGAAGCAACCGTCGCCCGCGGAACGGGCCAATACAACGTCACCGAAACGCGCATGGGATTGATTGCCGTGCTCAACGATCTGCACAAAGGACGCGACAGCGGTCAAGCGTGGTCCACGATTATCGACGTGTCGGCGATTGTGATGTCGCTGGTATCGGCGACGGGATTGGTCCTGGTGTTTTTCCTGCACAAGCGCCGCGTGTCCGGTCTGCTGGTGATCGCTGTCGGCGCGGTGATTTGCTACGTGGTTTACGTTCTGTACGTGCCGTAGAAACGAGTTCCCAGGCCCGCGTAAAAGCAAATACTCGGAACTTGTGGTAGTGGCTCAATGGGAATTCCGATCACAGGACTTGCGGAAATCGAACCCTTGCGGGTAGGTATATTTTGTATCAGGGCACGGCTTCAGCCGTGCCGCCAGCAAGCCTTCTTCCTGGGGCTTTAGCCCCTGCGGCTTTCCACTGGGCAAGCTTGTGGATCAGCCGTTGTTTGCCGGGGGCTAAAGCCCACGATTTCCAAACGTCTCGGTCGGCACGGCTGAAGC